>OBHX01000229.1_pt1 | contig 56389 bp, 51 predicted proteins | sample 1519331 | NCBI WGS metagenome assembly OBHX01 (sample SAMEA2602897, study PRJEB22501) | metagenome
TATGTTGGCTACGGCGAGGGCGGCGTGCTGACCGAAGCGATTCGTCAAAAACCTTACTCCGTAGTGCTGCTTGATGAAGTGGAAAAAGCGCACCCGGACGTGCTTAACCTGTTCTACCAGGCGTTCGACAAGGGCGAGATGGCAGATGGCGAAGGCCGTCTGATTGACTGTAAAAACATCGTCTTTTTCCTCACCTCCAACCTCGGTTATCAGTTGATTGTCGAACATGCCGATCACCCTGAAACCATGCACGACGCGCTGTATCCGATACTGGCAGACTTCTTCAAACCTGCGCTACTGGCACGCATGGAAGTGGTGCCATACCTGCCGCTGTCGCGTGAAACACTCTCCGTCATTATCGCCGGGAAACTGGCGCGGCTGGATAACGTGTTGCGTACACGCTTCGGTGCAGAGGTGATAATTGAGCCGGAAGTCACCGACGAAATAATGCAGCGCGTCACCCGCGCTGAAAACGGCGCGCGGATGCTGGAGTCGGTCATCGACGGTGAGATGCTGCCGCCGCTCTCCCTGCTGCTGTTGCAGAAAATGGCGGCGAATATCGCCATTGCCCGTATCACGCTGGGTGTGACAAACGGCTCCTTTATCGCTGATGTGGAAGATGCACCGGAGGATAGCACTGATTCCGACACACAGTCGGAACCAGAAACAGAGGACAAAACCGTTCTATGAGCAGAATACAGACGCTCATGATCATAATGCTGCTGCCGGGATTATTCCCCCGCGCAGTACAGGCGGAAACACCTGCAAAACAGGTGATTGCCGTACTGCCGGGGATTGTGGTGCCGGAAACCAACGCACAGACGACGCTCAGTGCCATGCTGGACTGTCGCCGGGAGCCTGCTGCACTGGAGCGTCTTGACTGCTATGACCATATTCTGGCACCAGAGCAACCCAGCTTTAATGGCGCGCTGGTAAAGGCCCGTTATGAAGGTGAAGCCTGGAAACGGGCTTTCGCCCAGGAGAAACAGCGCCCGGATAATTCCACCGCACTACTGATGACGCAGAGCGATGGCGAACGCCCTACTGTGGTTATTACTACACCTGCCATCGGCAACGTCCCGCCACGCCCGGTACTGATGTTCAGTTGTGTGGACAACATCACCCGGATGCAGGTGGCGCTGACCCATTCCATGACGCAGAACGACATCGCCGTGACGCTGACCACTGACCACGGACGCTTTCAGTCTCATTGGTTTATCCGTGAGAACGGTGTCCTGTTGGAGTCCAGCCGCGGACTATCCGGTATTGACGAAATTAAGCAGCTCTTTGGCACAAAAACCCTGACCATCAACACCGGTACGGACAGTGCCGCCGGAAAACTGACATTTAACATTGACGGGCTGGCGAAAACCATCGCACCGCTGCGTGACGCCTGCCACTGGGCGGGGGAATAAAAATGGCAATGGACTTACGTAACCCGGATACCTGGATTTCACACCTGCTTGAAAATCTGCCGGAAGATAAACATGTCTCCGCGCTGAAAGACGATAATCCCGACTGGGAATATATCGACGGCGAAATGCTTAAACTTGGCTCACTGACGCACAGTCAGTTGGATATCCCGGAAATACAGCGCCGGGGATTAGTGCTTCTGGCGTCGGAAAGCAAAGACTTTCGCCTGCTGGCCCACCTATTACGTACGCTGCAACACGCCGGTGATCCGCTGCTGGCGTTACGTTTACTGACGTTATATGTGGAACATTACTGGACGCAGGCCGCACCGCAAAATGCAGCTCATAAACAGCGTTTCGCCGCCCAGGTACTGAAACGATTTGAATCCGGTGCAGAGAGCTTCGCAGAATCGGCAGATATCACGCAACGCGACAACCTGCTGGCTGAGCTGGCAAAACTGGCGCAGCGCTGGCAGGAGCAAAATATCCCGGCACTGGCGCAGGCCGTCGACGATCTCTCGTCGCAGTATCGCCGGGCATTTCGCGGGGCAGAGCCTGCGCTGTCTGCCCCGTCACCCACGCCATCCGTCGGCGCACCTCCGGCCGCAGCCACACTACCCTCCCCGGTATCGCCATCGGTGTCCGCCCCCGCTATCCCGACCGTCGATATTGACAGTCATGATGATAAGGCCTGGCGCGACACACTGCTGAAAGTCTCCGCCATTCTCTGTGAGCGCCAGCCGGATTCGCCGCAGGGTTACCGCCTGCGTCGCCATGCGTTATGGCAGGCCATTACATCCGTACCCCAGGCAGAAAGCGACGGGCGAACGCCGCTGGCGGCGGTACCTGCTGATATGACCGCCGATTATCAGACCCGACTGAGCAATGCCGATCTGGCGCTCTGGCAACAGGTGGAAAAAAGCCTGCTTCTGGCCCCGTACTGGCTCGATGGGCATTACCTTTCGGCGCAAACCGCGCAACGCCTGGGTTACTCCAGTGCAGCAGAAGCCATCCGGGATGAAATGGCCCGTTTTCTCGTCCGCCTGCCGCAACTTGCCACCCTGCGGGTTAATGACCGCCCGCCGTTTATGAGTGAGCAGACAAAACACTGGCTGGCGACGTCTCCGGGCAGTCAGACAGCCCCGATTGTGCGGACCGACGAAGACACAGAGGCTGTCCACCAGTGTTTCAGCGAGAAGGGACTGGAAGCCGCACTGCAATACCTGGAAAAGCTGCCGGAAGGCGATCCGCGCGATCAGTTTCTCCGGCAGTATCTGGGCGCGCAACTGATGGAAGACGCCGGAATGGTGCAGCTTGCACAGCAGCAGTACCGGATGTTGTTTAAAGCAGGGCTGCGTATGACGCTGGCTGACTGGGAGCCGTCCCTGCTGGAGCAACTGGAAAACAAATTCACGGCAGAAAAATAATAACGTAACAAGGAGTTACCGTGTTCAGATTACCAACCCCTCGACTGTTCAGCAGTCTGCGATCCGTCCTCCGACCGGCGATGCCCCGCGTTAAGGTTTCCGCCGCCTGGCTGCTGGCACTGGCGTGGATTGTGCTGCTGGTATGGATCTGGTGGAAAGGCCCGTCATGGTCGTTCTACGACGAGCAGTGGCTTAAACCGCTGACGAACCGCTGGCTGGCGACGGCAGCCTGGGCGCTCGCAGCGCTGGTATGGCTTACCGTCAGGGTAATGAGGCGCCTGCAACTGCTGGAAAAACAGCAAAAACAACAGCGTGAAGAGGAAAAAGATCCGCTGACTGTAGAACTGACTGCCCAGCAACGTTATCTCGACCACTGGCTGCTGCGTCTGCAACGCCATCTCGACAACCGTCGCTACCTGTGGCAACTGCCGTGGTATATGGTTATTGGTCCATCCGGAAGTGGCAAAACGTCGCTGCTGCGCGAAGGTTTTCCATCCGACATTATTTACGCCCCGGAGGCCGTGCGGGGAGTGGAATTGCGCCGGTATGTTATCCCACATGTGGGAAAACAGGCGGTCATTTTTGATGCAGACGGCCTCCTGTTTGAGCAACAGGAGGCGGATGTGCTGCACCGTCGCCTGTGGACAACTATGCTGGACTGGCTGGTACAAAAACGCGCCAGACAGCCGCTGAACGGCCTGATACTGACGCTGGATCTGCCCGATCTGCTGACTGCCGACAAACGCCGCCGGGAGCACCTGTTGCAAATTCTGCGCGGACGTTTGCAGGATATACGCCAGCACCTTCACTGCCAGTTACCGGTGTATGTGGTACTGACCAGGCTGGATTTACTGTACGGTTTCGCTGCTCTGTTTCAGTCTCTGGACAGGAACGATCGCGATGCCATTCTTGGCGTTACCTTTACCCGTCATGCTCATGAAAATGACAACTGGCGCGCAGAGCTGAATGCATTCTGGCAGACCTGGAGCGAACAGCTCAATAACGCCCTGCCGGAGCGACTGCTAACCCCCGGCTCCCGCAGTTCCCTGTTCAGCTTTGTTCGTCAGATACAGGGCAGCCGTGAACCGCTGGTATCCCTGTTGAGCGGATTACTGGACGGGGAAAATATGGACGTCATGCTGCGAGGCGTGTACTTCACCTCCTCCCTGCAACGCGGCCAGATAGACGATATTTTTATGCAGTCTGCCGCCCGTCAGTTCCGCCTGGGCAATAGCCCTATGACGGCCTGGCCTTTGGTGGACACAGCCCCCTATTTTACCCGCAACCTGTTTCCACAGACTTTACTGGCAGAGCCTAACCTCGCCGGTGAAAGCCGCGTCTGGCTGATGCAGTCCCGCCGCCGGTTATCGGTGTTTTCCGTCACCGGGGGCATCGCCGCGCTGCTGCTGATTATGGACTGGCATCACTATTACAATAACAACTGGCGTTCCGGCATCACCGTACTGGAGCAGGCCAAAGCCTTTATGTCGGTTCCGCCACCGCAGGGTATGGATGATTATGGCAACCTGCAACTGCCGTTACTCAACCCGGTGCGTGACGCCACGCTGGCCTACGGTGACTGGGGCGATCGCAGCCGCCTGGCCGATATGGGATTGTATCAGGGCAGGCGTGTCGGCCCGTATGTGGAGCAGACCTACCTACAACTGCTGGAGCAGCGTTACCTGCCCGCCCTGTTTAATGGTCTGGTCAAAGAGATGAACGCCGCGCCGCCGGAGAGCGAGGAAAAACTTGCGGTACTGCGCGTCATCAGAATGCTGGAGGATAAAAGCGGACGCAGCAACGAGGTAGTGAAACAGTACATGGCAAAACGCTGGAGCGATAAGTTCCATGGCCAGCGAGATCTCCAGGCGCAGCTTATGTCTCATCTGGACTATGCCCTGCAGCATACAGACTGGCACGCGGAACGTCAGGCAGGCAACGTCGACGCCACCAGCCGCTGGACGCCTTATTACGGCCCGGTGGTGGCGGCCCAGAAAGAACTCAGCAAACTGCCCGTCTACCAGCGTGTTTACCAGAGTCTGAAAACGCGTGCCCTCGGCGTGCTGCCCGCCGATCTGAACCTGCGTGACCAGGTGGGCGCCACGTTTGATCAGGTGTTTACCTCCGGGGATGATAATAAACTTATTGTTCCGCAATTCCTCACCCGTTACGGCTTGCAAAGTTATTTTGTCAAACAGCGCGATGCGCTGGTCGAACTGACGGCGATGGATTCCTGGGTGCTGAACCTGACCCACAGTGTGAAATACAGCGAGGCAGACCGGGCGGAAATCCAGCGTCAGCTCACCGAACAGTATCTCAGCGACTACACCGCCACCTGGCGCGCCGGGATGGATAACCTTAACGTGCGCAATTACGAATCCATTGCTGAGCTAACCGGCGCACTGGAGCAAATCATCAGCGGCGATCAGCCTCTCCAGCGGGCGCTGACGGCACTGCGCGACAATACACAGCCCGCTGTACTCTCTGAAAAACTGGATGACAGAGCGCTTCAGGAAGCCATGGCAGAGCCGGAGTATCAGTTACTAACCCGCCTGGGACATGAGTTTTCCCCGGAGAACAGCACGCTGGCGGTACAGAAAGACAAAGAAAACACCCTGCAGGCAGTTTATCAACAGTTGACGGAACTGCACCGTTATCTGCTGGCGATCCAGAACGCACCGGTACAGGGAAAATCAGCACTGAAGGCGGTGCAGCTACGGCTTGATCAAAACAGCAGCGATCCAATCTTCACCACCCGCCAGATGGCAAAAACATTGCCTGCCCCGCTTAACCGCTGGGTGGGCAGGCTGGCCGATCAGGCCTGGCATGTGGTAATGGTGGAGGCGGTTCACTATATGGAAGTGGACTGGCGCGACAACGTGGTGAAACCGTTTAACGAGCAGCTCGCCAACAACTATCCGTTTAACCCTCGTTCGTCACAGGATGCATCGCTGGATGCCTTTGAACGCTTCTTTAAACCGGATGGTGTACTGGACACGTTCTACCAACAGAATTTGCGTCTGTTTATAGAAAACAACCTGAGTCTGGAGGACGGGGATAACAACGTGATTATTCGCGAAGACGTCCAGGAGCAACTGAATGCCGCGCAGGAAATTCGCGATGCCTTCTTCAGCAGGCAAAACGGCCTTGGCGCTCAGTTTGCCGTGGAAACCGTATCGCTTTCCGGCAATAAACGGCGCAGCGTACTCAACCTTGACGGTCAGTTAGTGGACTACAGCCAGGGCCGCAATTATACCGCGCATCTGGTTTGGCCAAATAACATGCGTGAGGGTAATGAAAGCAAGCTGACGCTGATTGGCACCGGCGGCAAAACGCCGCGCAGCATCGGTTTCAGCGGACCGTGGGCACAGTTCAGGTTGTTTGGTGCAGGGCAACTCACCGGCGTACAGGATGGCACATTCAGCGTGCGTTTTAACGTGGACGGCGGCGCAATGGTGTACCGGGTGCATACGGACACGGTAGATAACCCGTTCACCGGCGGGCTGTTCAGCCAGTTCCGGTTGCCGGATACCCTGTACTGAGGAGGCTGAAATGAGCCAAGACATACTCACACAAATTATTGTTACCGGCAGCGATCCTCGCGGCCTGCCGGAATTCAGCGCCCTGCGGGAAGAGATCAATAAATCCTCTCACCCGTCGCAGCCAGAGCTGAACTGGAAACTGGTGGAATCACTGGCACTGGCGATCTTTAAAGCCAACGGCGTGGATCTGCACACAGCTACCTATTACACCCTGGCGCGCACGCGTACACACGGGCTGGCCGGATTTTGCGAAGGTGTGGAGCTACTGGCGGCCATGATAAGCCACGACTGGGATAAATTCTGGCCGCAGGATGAATCAGCCCGTACCGGGATGCTTGACTGGCTCAATACCCGGACCGGTAATATCCTACGCCAGCAACTGTCCTTTTCAGACACTAACCTGCCGTTGCTGTACCGGACTGAGCGCGCATTGCAGTTGATCTGCGACAAACTCCAGCAGGTAGAATTGAAACGCCAGCCGCACGTAGAAAACCTGCTTTATTTTGTGCAGAACACGCGTAAACGACTAGAACCACAGCCAAAAAGCAGCGTGGGTACTACGTCACAGACCACCGTCAGAACGTTGATCTATGCCCCGGAGAGCACACAGCCCGTCACGGAGGAAAGCCTTCCTCCCCTGCCCGACCTGCCGGAAATGAAGGTGGAAGTCCACAACGGCACCACACCGGTCGCCAGCGCCACGCCAGGCCGGAATTGTAAAGGTTTTATGGCGGGTATTGCCTGTACGACGGCTGCCGCTGCCGCACTGTGGTGGTGGCAGGTGTACCCGATGCAACAACAACTTTCACAAGTCAGGGATACAGCACAGGGCGCGGCAACAGTCTGGCTGTCGTCGCCTGAACTGGACAGTTACGGGCAACGGCTGCAACAGCTTCCCGACACCTCGCCGCTGCAACTGCTGGAAACAGGCATGCAGATGATGCAAACCGCAGACAGCCGCTGGCCGGAGAGTTTGCAACAGCAGCAGGCAACAGCGCAGTGGAATGAAATCCTGAAAACCCGCGCGCAAAGCAGCCCGCAAATGCGTGGCTTGCAGCAGGCGCGGCAAAATCTGCGTGACTTTGCCGACCTGATGATGCAACGGGAGACAGAGAAACAGGGCTTTACCCTCTCCTATATCAAAACCGTCACCTGGCAGGCGGAACGACTGCTGAATCAGGAAACGCCGCTGGAATCCCTGCTGACACAGTACCAGGACGCCAGGGCACAGGGACGGAATACGGAAGCGCTGGAAAAACAAGTTAATGAACAGATGAATGGCGTATTAAGCCGCTGGCTGCTGCTGAAAAGCAATGTAGTGCCAGAGTCGGCAACTAATGCAAAATCACGAAAATAATCGTTAACGCGAGGAGAACAACATGGCAAATTTAATTTATTTAACTCTGAACGGTGAAAAGCAAGGATTGATTTCAGCAGGTTGCTGTTCACTTGATTCTATCGGTAATAAAGCTCAGTTACTGCATCTTGATCATATTATGGTATATGAACTGACGCATGGATTAAGTCGGGATCAAAATGTCAATCATCATTCAGTTACGATAAAAAAACCTGTCGATAAATCATCTCCTTTGCTGGGAAAAGCAATTAACGATAATGAAATATTGACCTGCACTTTTGATTTTTATCGGACAAATCGATTTGGAATTAATGAAAAATATTACAAGCTGGAATTAAAAAAAGCCCGAATTAGTGATATTAATTTCTCGATTGCACATGTAATCATTGACAGCGAAGTACAACCTCAGGAAAGTATTTCTTTTATATATGAATCAATCAACTGGGAACACTGCATTGCCGGGACCAGTGCGTACAGCTTATGGAATGAGAGGGTGTTTTAGTGAAATCTTTACCCAAGGAGTACATATGACATTAAGGAGTAAAAGCCAGTTAAATGGTTCTATTCACAAAGGTATTCCTAGAACTGAGCAACCTCAGAGGGATAAGCTTAAAACTAATATTCCTGAAAGGAAATCATTAACTGGCACTGATAAACTCAATATATGGAAAAAAATAAGAGAAGATGCTTATAAGGAAAATAAAGCAAATTGGAATACATATGATCAGTTTATTTTTCAAGCAATGTCTGATATGAATAGGTATTTATCAAAATATCCTTCATATACTCGTCTGGACTGGCTATGGATTAAAGCGATGTTATGGACAGAAGGTGATGCAGATGGGCATAAACATGAATGGGAACACAAACCATTACGCATTGGTGTTCAGGGAGATAAAGCTGCTCCAGTTGTAATCCGTAGGTCGGAGGCGGTTAGCCTGGTCATTCCTTCTGGTTCAACATGGCAAGGTATCACATCAAGTAATATGATAGCAGATCCACATATGAATATCAGAGCTGCAATTATATACTTAATGAATAGATTATCAAAATCAGATATGGTTTCTGTGGATGATTCAAATGACAAAACAATTTATACTGTAAAAATATCTTCGACTGAAGGTCATAGTACATTTGACGCTATAGCCAAAGACACAAATCGAATAGGCACCACAATGGATATTTTAATAAGGGCAAACCCCGGTGTGAACCCCAATAAAGTTCATAATGGTCAAGAGTTACGATACTGTAAGGGTCGTATACAAAGAGTTATTACAGGGTGGATATCGCCAATAACAGCTAGCGTTATTGCCAGCAGTTATAATGGTGGTGGCGATTCTAAATATGCAGAAAAATTATCTTATGTACACACATTATTTACATCTGCAACAGGAAATAAAAATCAATGATTAGTATTTCACGGATTTTGATAATATTAGCTCCGCTGATAATTAGCATTTACTCAATCCATAGCACATATGCAAATAATGTTTATTATCTAAGTAAAAACAACTGTGAATCAGGAGAAGAGGCGGAACTTGTCGACTGCCTGAGAAATGAAGTAATTGAAAGCACTATAACGCTGAGAAAAGCCGAAGATAATATCAGATTGCGTATAAATAAATGGTCTGAAGTCAAAAGTGCAGCACTGGATGATGCTATCCCTATTGCACTTTACAGACTGGATAAATCTAATCAAGAGTTTATTCGTTATCGTCTTGCTCAGTGCTCGTTTGCAGAATCATGGGGAAATGGTGTGGGTAGTTTTACTCGCATATATTCCTGTATGGCTGAACTAAACAGGCAAAGAGGCGAACAATTAATACATGCAGACATTCCAGATTATACAGAGGGTATGAAATAATCATGACTCGTTTACTGTTATGCTTTTTACTTTTTGTATGCAACTCATCATATTCACGCGAGAAGCCAGAATATTCAAAAACATATACCCCAGACGAGTATTATTATTTATCATCTAAAATCCCAAAAGAAGTTCGTCAAGTAAGTTTATATACTGATTATTGTATTATTTACCTATCTTTTTCGATAACAAAAACCCAGTTTTGGATGACACCGTAAAAAACATACATAAATACTGTACAAAATTAGACATATGGAACAGTAGACTGAAGACAAAATATACGAACAATCATAAGTTATTACTAATTTTGACTATGACAGATGATGCTATTTTTCTCTATCATGACTATGAAGATAAAATTTTTAAATAGGGAATAAGGTTGCCAGAAAGCGTCTATTGATATTACTATAACAAGCCAACACAGAATCATCATTGAATACAAAGACTGAAGTTTAATTATAGTTACTTACGACCAAAAAAAATTAGCTAACCAAGGAGATTACAACAAACCATAATACTCACATATATTATCATTATTGCGAATAAGAAAGATAATTCTTAAGGATACTAATCAATGAACATAAAAAACATTCTATATATTGTATTTATATATAACATTGCCAGCGCACACGCTATAGAAACATCTGATTGCTCATACGACCAGTTAATACAACAAGATAGAGTTTACTGGTGCCTTATGGACAAATACCAGCAAAGTGTTATCGCTTTAAAAAAAGAAGAAATCAATGCACAAAAAAGGCTGGAAATATTCGATAATAATGAAGGGAAGAAAAGAGGCCTTAATGAAGATGGGACCCTTGCATACGATTCTAACATTCACCTTGCAAGAATAACCTTCCCCGAACTTCATCGTTATTTTATCCTTTACAGGGAAAAACAATGCGGCTATTCATCACTTAGTATTGGAGCGCTTTCCGGTTATGGGATTCCAATATCTTCATTATATTGCAAAACCGAGATGAATATTTCACAAATAAAATGGCTTAACGATTATATATAGAGATTATTATGCGCAAGAGATTCCTTATTATAATTAATTTCATTATGATATTTTCTCATTGCAACTATTTGTCTGCAGAAAATGTTAACCATATCGTTATTTATGATATGCCGCAAGACTTGCGGGATTTTTTTGAAACCGCTGATTCCTGTGAAGGATGGATAAGAGATTTTGATGTTCGTCAAGAAAAATTGACTTATCAGTTTGTAGAGGATTCGATTAAAAGAGACTGCTCAAACATTGAAAATAAATTACTCTCAATGAAAATAAAATACAAAAATAATAAAGATTATTCCGCAAGACTAACGGTCTATGATGACACCATCATAATATATGACGAATATAAAAAGTCGCGGATAAAAAATAAAAGTAATGAGTGATTTTATGATTAGCATTTTAGCATTTACACAATAATTTAGAGAGAGAAGTAGTAACCAAACTCACATCATCTGGTTGTGTTTAAACCAGCAGGTTAATCCTGCAATTCGATAAGGGTTCGTTTTGTGGTGGTCTGTCCGGTGGTCTTGGCAAACTAAAAAAATAGCATTCTTATTGAAAACAGTTCATTAGCCCAAAGAACTACACCGAGTCCGGCACCACTATTTAAAGAACCCGCCCAAAAGGCGGGTTCTTGCTTTCGAGTATTTCGAAAATTATTCCCATCAAATAACCCCGTGATGGCAACATCACCATCACAGGGGTTGCGCGATTATTCCTTCACCACAATCAGCGGTTCGATATCGCTCTCTTTTTTAATCACCAGCGACTCGTCACCACGCAGGCAGGTACCGCCATAGTTACCACCTACGGTAAAGGTACAAACCTGGATATATTTACCGGCAACTTTTGGCAGACACCAAAGCTGCTGATAAATGTTCTTCTGCTCGGCAAACTTACCGCTGGTTTTATCCAGGAGCTCTTCCTGATGACTCACCAGATCGATGTTGCTGCCACAACGTCCTGCAATAGGTTTCACCGCATAACCGGTTTGCGCCAGCTCTTCATTAACAGTGAAATCCGTATCAAGCAGATAACGGTGGTGCGGGAACAGTTGCCAGAGGATCGGCAGAATCGCTTTGTTGCCAGGGATAACCGTCCACAGAGGTTCGAAGACCAGCACTTCCGGGCGCAGCAACACATCGATTAAGCGCACTTCCTGACTCGTATGCCCGGTACGAATTGGCACCGCGGCGTACTCCGTTTCGCTGACCTCGCGCACCTGTTCAATTGCGGTTTCCCACGCCCAGGTCTTCCAGACGCAGTTCACCAGACGGCCTTCCCCGTCAATCAATTGACCGGCGTCATCCCAGCGCAGTTCATCCAGACCTCGCAGAATTTTGCTGTCAAACCCGGCCTGACGCAGCGCCTGCTGCATAAACTGCGCGTGATAGTTTTCCTCGATATCCTTATCCTGCATGATGTGGACAAACGGACGTGCACGGCTGTGCTTCCAGGCACCAGCCAGTTCGTTGATCAACCCTTCAGCCGGGTTGTGTCCCTGCCCTGTGTAACCACGCTCGGCCCATCTTTCGAGAATCAAACCGGCTTCGGTATGACACGATGCGGAATCGGCGTTGTACTCATACACCTTCAGTCCACGTTCATCCATACAGAAATCCATACGCCCCGTAATCATATGATGCCGACGACGCTGCCAGGAAAGGCGCAGGCGCGGCCAGAGGATTTTCGGGATATCAAACAGCGCCAGCAGGTTGTCGTCTTTCAGCACCTTATCGGTCGCATGCAGATACATCAGGTGCAGCTCGTTGGTGGCTTTAATCAGCTCCTGCTCGGCGCTCTCGGTAATGGTGAAGTACTGATGCGGGTCCTGATTAATCACATGGCCGTTCGCCAGCACGTAGGCTTTTTGCAGCGGATCCTGCTCATTCAGCCATTTACCGTCAAATTGCCCGTTATCTTCCAGTCGCGCGCCGCCAATTTTCAGCGAATCATTGGCGATCTCCGGCTGCGGTAGGCTGAAACGGGTATCATCGGTCTGGATCATCCAACCAAGAATAGTCGTGTCGTCAAAGGTATCACGCAGGGTGTAACAACCGTTCTCAACCACCATCTCCAGTTCGCGGGTCCACTGCTGTCCGGGAGGCAGCGGCGTATGGAGCACATTCTGTTCGGCAATACGGATTTTGTTTTCCAGCAACTGGGTGACGACCGCCACATGCCCGGTATCTTTAAATTCGCCGCCTTTTTGCCAGATAAGCAGTGCGCCTGCTACCGGCGCGCGGGGCGAACCATTCGGAAATGCCTGTAACGGCAGGATATTGTCATTCACCACTTCGCGCAGGAAGCGTAAGGAGAATATCTCCCAGGCCATGCCCACATCGGTGAAGACCATGCCATAGTTAAGGAAGAGAAAGCGGCGTGCGAACTCTACGCACTGCCATTTGTGGCCCATGTATTCATCGTCGATATAGCTGCGAAATGCTGCATCATCGTCGTAGTCCCGTGGGTCGAGGGAGCTGTAATCTGAAGAGTAGATTGCTACGCCACCTGGGGCATAGCCCAATAATGTCCCGAATGGGGCATCCTGACTGGTCGTTCCTTTGCTCATGCACCTTACCTCAAAACAATACAGCCTGAGCAGGTTGGCGTGAATTTTTCGCTCTGATTGCCTGCTCTGCGACACTAACCGGACAGAGGTCGACATCATCATACACCTCAACGCAGCGGCTGGCGCTCAGAGGCGAAAAATTCACAGCAGGAACTACGCTTTGGTCAGGGTGACCGGTACGCTTTTATACGCCGGAGTCAAACTTTGTGTATCTACCGCATCCAGCGAAAGCAGGACATTCGCTTCAGGCAGATAAGCGCCAATTGAGCCAGCCGCCATGTTGTAAATCACCACCGTTAAGCCGTACATGATGCGATCCGCGCAGGGCTGACCGTTGTCGTCCAGCGCCTGAACGTTGACCACATCACCCTGGCTCAGACCGCGGCTCGTCGCTTCTTCGGCGCTTAAAAACACCACATCCCGACGGCCAGTAATGCCACGATAGCGATCGTTCATACCATAAATCGTGGTGTTGTACTGATCGTGGCTACGCAGCGTCGCCAGAACCAGTGCATCAGCAGGCTGATGTTCCCGCCCTACCGCCCGCTGATGACTGACGATAAAGTTGGCTTTGCCATTTTCCGTTCGCCATTCACGGCGCGAAGCAGGCGTATCCATACGAAATCCGCCCGGCTCGGCAATACGTGCGTTGTAGTTGTGGAATGCGGGGATCACGGCTTCAATGGCGTCACGGATCAACGTGTAGTCCCCGGTAAATGCTTCCCAGCTGATCGGAGAATGCGGCAGCGTGGCACGCGCCATGCCCGCCACAATCGCGGGCTCCGATTTTAGCCAGTGGGAAGCCGGCTTCAGCGCGCCACAGGAAGCGTGGACCATCGACATAGAATCTTCGACGGTCACCGACTGGATCCCCGTCGCCTGCATGTCGCGCTCCGTTCGGCCTAATGCAGGTAGCAGGTAGTTATGCTTTGCCAGCAGCAGATGCGATCTGTTCAGTTTGGTCGCCACATGGACCTGCAGATCCAGATTTTTCATCGCCGCAAAGGTACGCTGCGGCTGGGGCATCGCTACCGCCAGATTGCCGCCCATGCAGATGAGCGCTTTTGCGTCTCCCCGCTCGATGGCCCGAATGCTCTCCACGCTGGAGCGTCCATGTTTGCGCGGAACGCGGATAGAAAAATGCTTCTCAAGGCGTTGCAGGAAGTCTTCGGACGCCGCTTCGTTGATCCCTACAGAACGATCGCCCTGCACATTAGAATGGCCGCGTAACGGGCAGATCCCCGCCCCCGGCTTACCCATATTACCTTTCAGCAACAACAGATTTACCAGCTGCTGGACGTTCTCGGTGCCGTTTTTATGCTGAGTGATGCCCAGACCATAACAAACAATCGTGGCGCTGGATTTACTGTAGCTGTGCGCCAGATCTTCCATCTGACTACGCGTCAGACCCGAGTCCTGTTCCAGCTCCGCCCAGTTATGCTGACGTAAGTCGTCATACAGCGCTGCATATCCCGCGGTATGTTGGTCGATAAACGCATGATCGAGCGTCGGCTGCAGATCCAGTAGGATCCGCGCTTCGTCCATTTCGATCAGCGCCTTCATTATGCCTTTGAGCAACGAGGCGTCACCGCCCATTTTTACCTGGTAGTAGTCGTTGCTCAGCTCCGTCGCCTGACCGGTGAACATCTCTTTCGCACTTTGCGGGAAGCTAAAGCGCTCAAGCCCCCTTTCGTTCAGCGGGTTGATGGAGATAATTTTGGCTCCACGTTTGGCAACGTCGCGTAAGGTGGTCAGCATGCGTGGATGGTTAGTACCAGGGTTATGCCCGATACAAATCACCAGATCGCAGTGGTCAAAATCATCAAGTTCAACGGTCCCTTTCCCAAGGCCAATGGCCGGCGTTAGCCCTGCGCTGGTCGGTCCGTGGCACATGTTTGAGCAATCAGGAAAGTTGCTGCTACCATATTCGCGGGCAAACAGCTGATACAGGAACGCCGCCTCATTTGACGTTCTGCCGGAGGTATAAAACTCAACCTGTTGTGCTGAGTCATAGCTGCGCAGACGCTCGCCGATCTCCCGAAAGGCGATATCCCAATCCACCGCCTGCCAGGTGTCTGACACTGCATCGTATTTCATTGGATGCGTCAAACGACCAATGTTTTCCAGTTCATAATCGCTGTAGTGCCAGAGTGTGGAAACCGGGTGACGACTGAAAAATTCCGGTGACGCTTTCTTACTGGTTGTCTCCCAGGAAACCGCCTTAACGCCATTTTCGCACAGCTCCATTGGCGCACGATGCCCGGGGTCCGGCCACGCACAGCCCGGACAATCGAACCCTTTCACCTGGTTCATTTTGAACATCGCGATAATGTCGCGCGCGACAGCCTTTTGCGAAAACACCGAAGCAGTGACGGCTTTTACCGCACTCCACCCACCCGCAGGGCCCTGATAACCGCTTACTCCTGGAACACCATTTTTCATTATTACTGCTTATTCACCGCCAATTTTTGATGGTGAATACGGTAGCAATTTCCGTCCAACATTGATTTCCTCTTCATGGAGTACGGGCCAGGTACAATGAACGGGTTAGATTTATCTTCCCCTTTCAGCACAAAGCGACATAAAGTCCCAATCTGTTAAATTGAGTTCTACCTAACTGCTACACTGCATCAACACAACCACTCAGAAGGCAGGTCAATATGTCAGACAATACCTATCAGCCCGCGAAAGTCTGGACGTGGGAAAAATCGAACGGCGGCGCTTTCGCCAATATCAACCGTCCTGTTTCCGGTGCCACCCACGAAAAAACGCTGCCGGTTGGCAAGCATCCGCTGCAGCTCTATTCGCTGGGTACACCAAACGGGCAGAAAGTGACGATTATGCTGGAGGAGCTGCTGGCGCAGGGCGTGAAGGGCGCGGAATACGATGCCTGGATTATTCGCATTGGCGATGGAGATCAGTTTTCCAGCGGCTTTGTTGAGGTGAATCCGAACTCGAAGATCCCGGCACTGCGCGACCACTCGCAAAACCCACCGGTTCGCGTATTCGAATCTGGCGCAATTCTGCTCTATCTGGCGGAAAAATATGGTTATTTCCTGCCGCAGGATTTGGCAAAACGTACTGAAACACTGAACTGGTTGTTCTGGTTACAGGGTGCGGCGCCGTTCCTCGGCGGTGGTTTTGGTCACTTCTATAACTATGCGCCGGTAAAAATCGAGTACGCGATCAACCGCTTCACTATGGAAGCCAAGCGCTTGCTCGACGTGCTGGATAAACAGTTAGCACAGCATCAGTTTGTGGCAGGAGATGAATACACCATTGCCGATATGGCGGTTTGGCCGTGGTTTGGCAATGTGGTGCTGGGCAACGTGTACGACGCGGCAGAGTTCCTCGACGCAGGAAGCTACAAGCACGTGCAGCGATGGGCAAAAGAGGTTGCCGCGCGTCCGGCGGTTAAGCGTGGCCGTATTGTAAACCGCACTAACGGGCCGCTAAACGAGCAGCTTCATGAACGTCATGACGCCAGCGACTTCGACACCAATACCGAAGATAAGCGCCAGGGTTAACGCAAGATGCCGGATGGCGGCATAAATGCCTTATCCGGCCTACATAGAAGGCGTAGGCCTGATAAGCGTAACGCCATCAGGCACTAACCGATTGTCATGCGCTGGTGACGTCGTACTCCATGCGGCGAAGTGCGTCTAACGTGGCTTTAGCTTCATCTTCATCAATGATGCTCATGGCGAACCCTACGTGCACCAGCACCCATTGCCCGACCAGCTCAGCGGTATCACCTTCACAAATCAGGGCAATATTGACATCACGTTTGATGCCGCACACTTCAACCTGCGCAAGCTGGTGAATATCTTCACCAACGGCCAGAACCTGACCAGGGACTCCAATACACATATCTGACTCCGCCCCATAGCAACCTATGGGTTATTCGACTTCAATACTTTTCACTTTCAGTGAATCGCCTGCATCAACCCGCAGACGATCGCCCTGACATAGTGGACACTGCGCATCATGCTGGGTGATTTCCACAACCTGACTGCAATCCCAGCACCATGCCTGGGCTGGTTTGTAATCAATATGCAGCTCACACCCTTGCGCCAGCGTGCCCTGACAGACGATGTCGAAGCTGAAACGGACGGCGCTCTCTTCAACGCACGAGAGCGCTCCGATTTCCAGCCAAACACCGGTTACACGTTTGACACCGTGCTGCTCTGCCTGCTGTTGAACAATCTCAACCGCGCTCTGACAAAGGGACAGCTCATGCATTTTCGCAGTTCCGACGACCCAGCAGCAGCGCGCGGCGATTTAGCTGCGGCGCATTCGGATCGCTCACCGGCAGCGATAACAGCATGCGCGCGCAATCGTCAGTCAGACGCACACCTTCTTGCGCCGACATACTGTGCGAAAGCGGCGACATCAGTGAACAGGAAAGGTATTGCGATACGCCCTCCAGTTCACCCACGGTAAAGGTCATCTCGCCATACGGCAGACGCAGCCCGATTTTTTCGCTGACTTTACGCACCGGCCAGATCTGGTCCGGTCCGGGGAAAATCAGTGCGCTGAGCATCCAGGGTGTGATAACACACCCCGTCCACTGTCCTTCAAACAGCGTAAAATCAGAAACATATACCGGCATGTTCGGATGCAAGAAAGAGAGATCGTGCATCGAGCGCCGGGCAACCTCTTCAAACGCTGCCTGAATCTGCGTCTTCGGGGCCGTCTGAAAACCGACAAACTCCTCAGACATGAGCCGCCTCCCGAGGGATCGCTTCAACGCCTGATTCGCGAAGCGCGGCAAGAACCTGCTCCAGCGCAGGTTCAATCATCGCTTCAACCGTTGGCGTTAGCCCGATATGCGGTTCCAACGATTCCGGAATAACGCCGACTAAGGTCAGCTTTTTCGGAAACTCGCCGGTAAAACGCAGGGCCGACAATACGTCGGCCAGGCCAAGCTGGTGCGGTGAGATTTTGTTGGTAAACAGCGCCGGGATCTCTTCATCCCGCAGGACCATCATCGTTCCTGGCGTGTTTTTCTTCGACACAATGGCGTCAGCAATGATCAGATGATCTCTGTTCGCCATATCGCCGAGAAGCTCCATCCCAGCCGTACCACCGTCCAGAACATCAACAAAGTCTGGCAGGATGTACCGTTGCTCTAATGCCTCAACGATACGTACCCCGATGGCTTCGTCGGTCAGCAAAATATTGCCGACCCCTAAGACTAATATCCGCATTACAGAACCTTAACTGAGACCACTTCGTTCCCGTCAACGTCCACCACATGCACCGCACATGACATACAAGGGTCGAAGGAGTGAATGGTACGAACCACTTCCAGCGGTTTGTTTGGATCGGCAATCGGCGTACCTACCAGCGAGCGCTCATACGGTCCCACTTCATCATTAAAGTTACGTGGGCCAGAGTTCCAGGTTGACGGTACAACCGCCTGGTAGTTGCTGATAATGCCGTCTTTAATCACCATCCAGTGAGACAGCATACCGCGTGGCGCTTCGAGGAAACCAACACCTTTGAATTCGCCTGTTGCCGGAATATCCGGTTTCACGAAGGTGGTGTGGTCGCCTTTACCGATGTTCACAATCAGCGCGTTGTACTGATCCTGCAGAACGTTCTGCAGTTCACAGCAGTGAACAGTACGGCCAATAATACGGCCCAGCGTAGAGTGCAACTGCGACACTTCGATAGTTTTACCGGTCAGCTTGGTGTAAATCGCGATGATTTCATTCAGCTTGGCATGGGTAGACTCGCGTTTGGCCGCCAGTTTACACAGCATGTTGGCCAGCGGACCCACTTCAACCGTTTTACCGTAGAAGGTCGGTGCTTTAACCCAGGAGTATTTGCCGTCGTCTGACCAACCGGTGTAATCAGGAACCGTTGTGCCTTCCCACGGAGCCTGCGGCGCTTCGTCTTTGTACCACGCGTGTTTCGCACTCTCCTGAATCCCTTTGATCAGGTACTCATCGGAGTGAGAGGTGATCGGACGATAGGTCGACAGATCGGCATCGGTGATGTAACCGCCCGGGAACAGGAAGCTGCCGTTTTTACCATCTGTCGGGAATTCCGGCGCACTCAGGTAGTTAACCGCACCCTGACCACGTTCCAGCCACTCAGGATAGAACGCAGCAATAACCGCGGTATCAACCTTGTACACCTGCTCAACAAAGTCGCTCAGCTTATCGATGAAGGACTTGATGTACATCAGGCGTTCAAGGTTCAGCACGCCGAGGCCATCAAGGTTAATTGGGTTAGCAACCCCACCTACTGCCAGGTTCTGGATGTGCGGCGTTTTACCGCCCAACAGTGCCACAACGCGGTTGGCATCACGCTGGCATTCCAGCGCTTGCAGGTAGTGTGCGACCGCAATCAGGTTCACTTCCGGCGGCAGCTGCATTGCCGGGTGCCCCCAGCAACCGTTAGCAAAAATGCCTAACTGACCGCTGGCAACAAGATCTTTGATCTTGTTCTGAACCTTGGTGAACTCTTCTGCGCTGTTCAGGTGCCAGGAGGACACGCCGTTCAGCATGGCAGACGCTTTCGCTGGGTCAGCTTTCAGGGCAGAGGTGATATCCACCCAGTCCAGCGCAGACAGCTGATAGAAGTGAACAATGTGGTCATGCGTGGTGTGCGCGGCCAGAATGATGTTACGGATATACTGTGCGTTCACCGGAACATCAATATTCAGCGCACTTTCTGCTGCACGAACGGAAGAGATAGCGTGAGTGGTCGTACAAACGCCACAGATACGCTGCACAATCATCCAGGCATCGCGCGGATCGCGGTTTTTCACGATCTCTTCCATGCCGCGCCACATGGTACCGGAAGCCCATGCTTTAGATACCACGCCATTTTCGATTTCGCAGTCGATGCGTAAATGACCCTCAATACGGGTTACCGGATCAATAGTAATTCTCTGGCTCATGCTTTGCTCGCCTCATGACGATTTTGATCGTTTTGTTTTAAAGGAGGAAGTATCGGCAGTAGACGAATGAGTACGATGTATGCACAAATCTCAATAGCCACAAAACCAATAGAAATCAACAGCTCTTCCCAGGTTGGGAAGTAGTGGTAGCCACCACCAGGATTGAACGCCACCAGCGAATAGGACAGACGCCATGTTGCACAACCCAGCAATGCGCTCAGCGCAGACAGATACAGCATGCGCGAGTCATTACGCAGCTTAGTGACACGCAGCACCACCAGCGGGAAGACCATCAGCACGACTTCAAGCCAGAACATCAGGGAGTAAAGATCGCCTGAAAACGCATAGGACAGCTTGTCGCGATAGATCAGTTCGCCAAAGCGCAGAACGACGAAAATAGCCAGCAGCACGCTGATGGTATTCGTCAGCTTGATGAACAAACTTTTCTCGTCCGGACCGTTACCTTTCAGACCGGCTTGTACCAACGAGCCTTCAAAGATGACGATCGAGAAGCCCATAATAAAGGCGGTTAATACCGAGAAAAGCGGCAGCATTTCATAAGCTTGCCATAGCGGATGCACCTTATAACCCGCAGAAATCATCAATGAACCCATTGAAGACTGGTGCATGGTTGGCAGCAGCGCGCCGAGGGCAATAATAAAGAACATCACTTTATTCAAACGTTTGAGGGAAACTTTCCACCCCAAGCGTTCAAACAGAGCCGGAGCAAATTCCAGCGCCATGATGCCGATATAGATGGTCATACAGACCGCCGTTTCGAACAGTACCGAGTTCACGTTGAAGTGGCCCGGAATGTAGAAATACGGCAGGTTCCAGTAACGACCGACGTCAATGGTGATCGACAGACCACCCAACGAGTAGCCAAACAGGCTCGCCAGCAGCGCCGGGCGAACCAACGGATGGTATTGTCCTCTGTTGAAAACGTACACCGCCCACGCCAGCGCCCAACCGCCGCACGCGAAGCCAGTACCAATCAACAGGTCAAACGCGATCCATACACCCCATGGGAAACCGCCGTTCAGATCGGAGACTGAGCCCAGTCCGAAGACCAGACGTTTCACGATCAGGAGCATACACAGGACGATAAGCGGCCCAAAAATAATGACCGGTTTGCTGATTATTTTTCCGCCCAGCGGTTTAGGATCATGACTCATGATCGTCTCCTCCATCGTGATGGTCGTTTTTCGTGTTACGACGAACCAGCACGGTTAAGCCCGCCAGCGCAGCCAGGGGTAATATCATGCCCTTGTACAGGGAATGTTGAACATGTTCGGAACGCGCACCAGTTGAAAGATCATCCAGCTTCGGCAGATCCAAATCCTCGTAAGGAACACCCGTCAGTACCATAACCTGCGTACCACCACCTTCTTTCTCACCGTACAGGTGCGGGTAGTACTTCGGTACCGTATGCAGATAGGTATCGCCTGCTTTCACCGTCTGACGCGGATAGTGGTATTCGCTACCTGGCTTCAGCGCGAGACGTTTTTTCGCCTCAGCCATCAGCTCTTCACGCGTACCAAAAATCACCGCACCGGCTGGGCACACTTCAACACAACCCGGTAAACCACCTTTGTCCAGACGCTCAACGCCTTTCTGGTTACACAGTTCACATTTGTGAAGCGCACCAAACGGGTTGTTGTAGTCGTACTTAGGCACGTTGTACGGGCAGGCGACCATGCAGTAACGACAGCCCGTGCAGACATCTTTGTCATAATGGACGATGCCGGTTTTCGGATCTTTCTTCAGCGCGGAGACCGGGCAAACGGAAACGCAGTTCGGATCAACACAGTGCATGCACTGTTTCTTGATGTATGCGTAACCATTTTCTTCCTGGTCTTTGTTAACGCCTGTTCCGCTACGCCACACCTGAATGATGTTATTGGTATACGGCGACAGTTTGTCGTTGTTCGACCAGGTTTGCTCGCCTTCCGGGTTACGCGCCGGGAAGTTGATATCCTGACACTTGGTGACACAGGCCTGGCAGCCTACGCACAGCGTCGAGTCATAGAGCATCCCAAGAGAACCAGGGATCGGCGGACGGTTTTCTGCAGCCGCATGGCTGATGGACGGCGCTGCGCCCAACAGCAATGCCCCGCTGGAGGCTGCTTTAATAAAGTTACGTCTGTTCACGGTTATTCTCCCCGTGAGTCAGCGTTATCTTTCTTCTGCTGACGCCCCAGTTCACGAACCGCCATCACGCTGACACCGGCAACCAGTCCTACTACGCCACCCAGCAGTCCAATCGCTCCGGCAGAAACATTGCCGCCTTCTTTCATGTTGACATCAGGTTTCTCGGAACGCGGCGTTTGGTTTTCCACGTGAGCAAGCTGGTGAATACCTTTATGGAAGCCGACGCCTTCTTCGTTACAGCCGTAGCAAGGGTGACCGATAGCCACCGGCCACACGCCACCCACATCGCAGAATTGCAGCGTTGAGCAGTTGCCGTAGGTTTCTGGTCCTTTACAGCCCAGATGGTAGAGGCACCAACCTTCACGGTGGCCTTCATCGCCAAACTCTTTAGCAAAGCGACCAGCATCGAAGTGCGGGCGGCGTTCGCAGTGTTCGTGAATCAAACGGCCATAGGCGAATGTCGGACGGTTTTTGGTATCCAGCTTCGGCGGCTTACCATAAGTGATGATATGCGCGACCGTTGCGAGGAAGTTATGCGGGTTCGGCGGACAGCCGGGGATGTTGATGATGGTTTTGCCTGGCAGTACTTCTTGCAGGCCGACTGCACCCGTTGGGTTAACGCCAGCGGCAGCAACACCACCCCACGCGGCGCAAGAGCCGATGGCAATGATAGCGGCTGCGCCTTCTGCGGCCCGGCGGATGTGATCCACGATCGGCTCGCCGGCAACCATACAGTAAATACCATTATCTTTCAGTGGGATAGAACCATCTACTACCAGAACATATTGCCCTTTGTACTTCTCCAGAGCGTTATGTTTGTTCTCTTCGACCTGATGGCCGAAGGCGGCAGAGAGCACCTCATGGTATTCCAGAGAGATTGTCTCCAGAACGAGGTTTTCCACTGTAGGGTGTGTCGCGCGAAGCAGCGATTCAGTACAACCCGTACACTCCTGAGCACCAATCCAGATAACCGGTGGGCGCTGAGGACGAGAAACTGATTCGGCCATTTCTGCGGCGGCTTTGCTACTGAGCCCCATGGTAGCGGCCAGTGCTGCACAAAGCTTCATGAAATCACGGCGATTAATGCCGCTCGAATTGATGAGAGAGTTATCTCCAGTCATTTTATAGTTATTCCGTTGCGAAGACCTGGCTTTTATTTTGCACCATTCGCATGTTGCATATTGCGATCGGCGCGCCATTACCACACTTTTTATATGGTTATGTGCATTATAATACTTCGGCGGAGCAACAAAACGAAGGCGTAGGTCAATAGTGTAATTAATTAAAGCAAGATAATACCCCTTTCGGATCAAGCTTCGAGTCGATAGCCGGCCATGAAAAACCGAATTGTTGTACTGGACTGGTTCTCTTTAAAGAAATCCATCACCATCTCTTTATCCAGCCCATAACGGCGCGTCAGGATCCCCGCTTCCCACGCGCTGAGCTGTCGATCGCCCGTTTTTTCAAACATTCGATGTGAAAATCCCAGCACAAAACCACGCTTATAATCCGCACAAAAATTCGCCACTGAGCGTGCACTGTTCGCACTTGAGGCGTTTAATCCGGCCATCAGACCTTTACCAAAATGGTTGTCCATGCATAACCTCCAATCGCTATATAATAAATTATATAGCGATTTTTTAAGCAAAGACCAGAGGTATCACGAACTTTTTATAACGGCTTAAAAGGACACCCACTCATCCGTTTTAGCGGCCGCAGACGTTTTGCTGTCTGCTGAAGAGGAAGCGGTTTGACTGGCTGCGTATTGCACATCATTAGCGGAAAGGCGGAACTGTTGCACCGAGCGTTGCAGCTCCTCTGTTTGTCGTTCCAGCGCCACTGCCGCGGCGGAAACTTGTTCTACCAGCGCAGCATTCTGTTGCGTTACGCTGTCCATCTGCGTGATCGCCACGCTCACCTGCGAGATACCCTTATTCTGTTCTTCCGAAGCAGAGGCAATTTGCTTCATGATGACAGTCACTTCGGTGGCGCCACGCAGAATCGCCTCCATGGTTAATCCTGTTTCTTTAACCAGACGAGCGCCCTGATCAACACGACGCGATGACTCGCCAATCAGCGTCTCAATCTCTTTCGCCGCCCCGGCGCTGCGACTGGCAAGGTTGCGTACTTCACCGGCGACGACGGCAAAACCGCGCCCCTGCTCGCCTGCCCTGGCTGCTTCAACCGCCGCGTTCAGCGCCAAAATGTTGGTCTGGAAAGCAATGCTATTAATAACTGACGTGATTTCCGCGATCTGTTTAGAGCTGGCGGCAATGCCGTCCATCGTCTCTACCACTTCTGAAACCAACGTGCTCCCTTTGCCTGCCGTTTCTGTGGCCGTATCGGCAAGTTGGCTGGCTTCACGCGCATTTTCTGCGTTCAGTTTTACCGTTGCGGTCAGTTGCTCCATGCTGGCAGCGGTCTCTTCCAGTGCCGCAGCCTGCTCTTCAGTACGTGAGGAGAGATCGTTATTGCCGGTGGAAATTTCCGTCGCCCCTCGCCAGATGTTGTCACTACCTGAACGGATGGTACTGACGGCTTCGCGTAGGCTATCCTGCATCGCGCACAATAACGGCACCAGTTGACCCACACAGTTACGACCAAAATCTTCGATGGGATGGCTAAGATCGCCCTGCGCAATCTGCTGGAACTGTTGGCGAATACGTCCCAGCGGTTTCACCATCATGGAAACAAGGTAGCGGTCGGTAAAGAAAAGGAGGGCAATCCCAAGGATAACGGCGGTGATAATTAGCGTCCGGATGATAGAGGTTTTGCCATCGACCATCACGCGGGTGGTATCGAGTCGCTCACCTGCCGTGGCGTTAAAACGCTCGGCACTGGCGCCAAATTCACGGCTCAACGCAGGTGTAATAGTGCTGGCATGCTCAGCAAAGGCCGTAAGCGTTCCCTGCTGCGCCAGCTGCATTTGCGGGATCACGCCGTTGTCCAGCAGCGCCTGCCACTTCGTCAGTACTGCGTTAGCGACGTCAGGGTCCATAGGGCCCGGAGATAATGTTTTCATCTCCTGGAGTTTTTTGCTCATATTCTCCAGGGACTGTTGCGCTGGCGCAAAATCAGGCGTTCCGCCACTCATTTTGACATCCATGGCGCGACTTAAGCGCGTTACGAAGCGAAAGTACTGATCGTTGCCCTGACTGAGAACCGTCATCTGATGGACAAGATGACGGTCAATATCATTGCCTTCAGATATTTTTGATAACGAATGAAGACTGAATAAACCCACGCCCGACCAGAGCAGGCAAAAAAGTCCCAGTATTGCCAACATGACAATACGAATAGTGAAGTTTTTCAGCAAACGCATAATAATTTCCTTGCCGTTGATGAGGAATTCGCCATCAGGCGATACTTATCCTTGTTATCGGCAGGCAGTAGAGAAGATATAATGCGTTCTTTATTTTTTTACTTTCTTAAGTACATCCACTATCTCTCCACACTATATCAATATGAATGCTAATGAAATTAGGTAGCATTATTATTCAGGTAATTAGTTATAAGCATTAAATAATCTATTGTTTTCTATCGCAAATATTTGTTAAACCACGCAAGAGTACGTTCCCAGGCTAAATCAGCGGCAGCTTTATCATAACGGGGGGTCGAATCGTTGTGAAAGCCATGATTAACGCCGGGATAGATATAGGCTTCATAGACTTTCTTATTGGCCTTAAGCGCCGCTTCATAGGCAGGCCATCCCTCATTAATACGTGTGTCTAATTGCGCATAGTGCAGTAATAAAGGCGCGTTTATTTTAGGGACATCTGATGCAGGAACCTGCCGCCCATAAAAAGGCACCGCGCAGGCCAGTTCAGGGAAAGCCACAGCAGCGGCATTCGACACACCACCACCGTAGCAAAATCCGGTGATACCTACCTTTCCCGTCGTCCCTGAATAATGTTGCATAAATTCAATGGCGGCAAAAAAATCATTCATCAACTTTACGGGATCAACCTGCTGCTGCAATTCCCGACCTTTATCATCATTGCCAGGATATCCCCCTACCGAACTTAATCCATCCGGCGCAAGTGCCATAAAGCCCGCCTTCGCCACCCGTCTCGCCACATCTTCAATATACGGATTCAGCCCACGATTCTCATGCACTACCACCATCGCCGGAACTTTCCCTGTCACCTTCGCAGGTTTAACTAAATACCCCCGCACATCACCATGCCCTTCAGGCGAAGGATAGGTAATATATTCCGCCAGAATATCGGAATCGGTAAATTCTACCTGCGTTGCGAGGGCATAGTTGGGTTTCAATAAATTGAATAAGGCCAACGCCGTCATGCCACCCACTGCATATTTCGCTGCCAGATTGAGAAACTCGCGTTTCGTTATTTTGCCATGCGCGTAATAGTCATAGTAGTCGAGCAGCTCTTGCGGAAAGTCTTTGGCAGTCAAACGCGGCATCGTCGCACTCCTGATTGATGTTTTTTTAAGCAAAGCACAGTGACCTGTTTTTGCCCAGTTTTTCATCTCAGTGTGACCTGGTGAACGGGATATTCACCGTGAACCCGCTAGAATAGAAACGTTGTTTCGAAATTCACCTGCACTAAGGAGATCTCATGGCCTGGTTTGCCAATCCTGAACGTTACGAGCAGATGCTCTATCGCTACTGTGGGCGCAGCGGTTTGCGTTTACCCGCGCTATCGCTGGGTTTATGGCACAGTTTTGGGAACGTTCAGGCGCTGGATTCACAGCGCGCCCTGTTGCGTAAAGCATTTGATTTAGGCATCACGCATTTTGATTTAGCCAATAACTATGGGCCGCCACCGGGCAGCGCAGAAGAGAATTTTGGCCGATTGCTGCGCGAGGATTTTGCACACTATCGCGATGAACTGATTATCTCCACCAAGGCAGGCTATGACATGTGGCCTGGGCCATACGGTTCTGGCGGTTCGCGCAAATACCTGCTCGCCAGCCTCGACCAGAGTCTGAAACGCATGGGTCTCGACTATGTCGATATCTTCTACTCTCACCGCGTTGACGAAAATAAGCCAATGGAAGAGACCGCCTCGGCGCTGGCCCACGCCGTGCAAAGCGGTAAAGCGCTGTATGTCGGCATCTCATCCTATTCTCCGGAACGTACGCAGAAAATGGCCGAGCTGATGCGGGAATGGAAAATTCCATTGCTGATCCATCAGCCGTCTTACAACCTGCTTAACCGCTGGGTAGACAGCAGCGGCCTGCTGGATACGCTGGAATCCAACGGCATGGGCTGCATCGCATTTACGCCGCTGGCTCAGGGACTGCTGACGGGGAAATACCTCAACGGTATTCCGGAAGGTTCACGCATGCAGCGTGAAGGGAAAAAGGTTCGTGGGTTAACGGAAAACATGCTGACGGAAGAAAACCTTACCAGCCTGCGTTTGCTTAATGAGATGGCGCAACAGCGTGGACAGTCGATGGCACAAATGGCCTTAAGCTGGCTGCTAAAAGACAACAGGGTAACGTCGGTATTGATTGGCGCCAGTCGACCGGAGCAACTGGAAGAAAACGTTCAGGCGCTGGCGAATCTGACGTTCAGCGCCGAAGAACTGGCGCAGATCGATAAGCACGTCGCGGACGGTAAGCTGAACCTGTGGCAGGCCTCATCTGACAAATAACCGTAGGTAACACCGTGCCGGGTAGCAACGTTGTTCTTCCCGGCACGTAATACGGGCCAGCCAGTCCCTCACACCTCTTCTGCTTTGATTTCTGGGCGCTGATATTCCGGCCACACCAGCGCGACAAGTGCAGGGTAGGCTTCCAGGCTGAACTCCCTGAAGCACTGACGTAAGTTAAGCACGTCCAGATCGGCATGCGGGACTTTCTCGCCACTCAGACAGCGTTTTTTAATATTGTCGTAATATTTATACACTGCAGAGTTGAGATCGCTGCAACGCCGCTGTGCATCAAATAGCCCTGGCGTCTCATTCAGCTCCACCATTGTCATCCGTTTGATCGTCGAGTGGATAAAATCGATATATTCGTGATTGACGCGCCAATACCAAACCGGAGTAATCGAATTCATCAGTACCGAGAAATGATCTTCACCCTCTTCTTTACTCAGTATTTCCGGCTGGTTTTCAGCGTATCCATTTTCTGCATTACGGTTTTTATTTGCACTGCGCATCAACAAAAGTACCCCGCAGGTCAGCAATAGCAGGGTAATAACAGAATAAAATATACTGTTCATATACTGGCTCCATTTTTTTTGATTTTAAAATTACGCCATGCTATTGTCAACGCGGCATGGTTTATTTAAAACAACATATCATTGGCATCAAAGGATATTTCAACATGCTTCCCGAGCATCTTGTTCCCTCGTGTTTTCACTTATCCAACTCACCTGACAATACCACCTCCACAGATAATAGTGAAAATTTGACTCAGGGGAAGATAACATTAAGCGATTACGAATCCGATATTTTGATTAGCTCAACCGCTACCGGTCAGTCACGAAATATGCTATTTGAAGAGTGCGACCGCCATTTAAAAGAGCGTCTATTTCGTGCAGCAAAAATTGAGTCATTCTCTCGTCTACTCAATTCACTACAGGCAGAAGGCGACATTAATGCACAAGAATTAAGTAAAATTTTGACTCAAAAAACAGCCATCATAAATGAACAGGGCAACAAAATTTGGCTTAATTTAATTACCCGTGAAACCAGCGACCCTATTTTTTATTCTCTGGAAGAGAAATAAAATGAAAGATGTTGAGGATAATAATGTTTATTTGGCTTTAGATAACCATAAAAGCGATGAGTTTGTCTTAAAGCAAAATTTAGCCGTGTTGATTGCCAATAAAAACGCGACACTGGAAAGCGTTGCTCAGGAGATAGTCTCTATTCCCGCTGCACTGGTGCGGATGAAATGGCAAAATCGCCGTGAAATTTACTCGCTACAGGCTAAAGAAGAGATCTACGGTGCCGCGATCGAAGCCATTATGGAGCAGCAACCAGAACTGCGGGACAAAATCATGGCCCGACTGGAAAGCACCTACCAGCATATACTCGCGCGGGAAACGGCCACCTTACGCCTGACGCGAAAGCTGTCTGAAGGGAACTACGAACCCACCAGGATAACCACGGTCGCGTTAGATGAGAACAGATAAGAACATGTGTGCGAGGGAGTTGAATCAGGAGAGACACGCCGGGTAAGGCGGCAACCATTACCCGGCAATGAGGAAGATTACTTCGCTTTCACTGTCTCTTCGCCAACCAGACCAATCTTCAGGAAGCCCGCCTGATGCAGCGTATCCATCACCTTCATCATGGTCTCATAATCAACGGTTTTATCTGCCCGGAAGAAAATCGTGGTGTCTTTCTTCCCGTCAGTTAACGCATTTAGCTCGTTAATCATGGTTTCATCCGTCACCTGATTGTTGCCAATAAACATACTCTTATCGGCTTTAACTGACAGGTAAACCGGTTTTTCCGGACGCGGCTGCGGCGTGCTGGTGGAGGCAGGGAGATTCACCTTCACATCTACGGTTGCCAACGGCGCGGCAACCATAAAGATGATCAATAAAACCAACATAACGTCGATAAACGGCGTCACGTTGATTTCATGCATTTCACCGTTATCGTCCAGGTTTTCATTAAAGCTCATTGCCATGGAACATTATCCTACACGTAATTTCTGCGCTGCACGTACCGGATGCGCGGATGCGCTTGCATTCAGGTCCAGATCGCGACTTTGCAGCAACAGCACCTGTGCCGCGACGTCGCCCAGCATCGCTTTATAGCTGCCAATCTGACGTGCGAAAATGTTGTAGATAACAACCGCTGGAATTGCTGCGACCAGACCGATTGCGGTCGCTAACAGCGCTTCTGCGATACCCGGCGCAACAACGGCGAGGTTGGTCGTTTGGGTTTGCGCAATCCCGATGAAGCTATTCATGATGCCCCATACGGTACCGAACAGACCGACGAATGGAGAGATAGCCCCGATGGTGGCCAGGTATCCGTTACCGCGGCCCATATGACGACCTACCGCCGCCACACGACGCTCCAGACGGAAGCCGGTACGCTCTTTAATGCCTTCGTTATCGTCGCTGCCTTCTGACAGTTCCAGCTCGTTCTGCGCTTCGTTAATCAACTGTGCGCCCAGGCTTTTGCCATCGAATCCTGCGGCAATTTCACTTGCCTGATCTAAAGAGCGGGCTTCCGCCAGCAGTTGCTGTTCACGCTTAAGGCGGCGTTTCTGAGTAAAGAACTCAAGGCTCTTACTAAAGAAGATAGCCCAGGTGACCACTGACGCCAAAATCAGCCCAATCATCACGCACTTAACCACGATATCGGCGTGCTGATACATACCCCAGACGGAAAGATCCGTCTGCATCAAATTATTACCCACTCTGTATCTCCAGGACGCAAATCACAAAATCTGAGCGTAATCATATCAAAACGACGTCGAATTGATAGTCGTTCTCATTACTATTTACATATTGCCGCACCTTTGGTTTCTTTTCCTTGCGCTTACGCAGTAAAAAAGTCACCAGAAGCATTTTGAGATTATTTTCTACTGTATGAACGTTCTGCAGGATGCGTCATCTTTGATTCATGGTAGTTTAGACATCCAGACGTATAAAAACAGGTAAGACAACATGGCAGATAAGCAACTTGAAACCAAACTCGTTCACGCAGGACGCAGTAAAAAGTACACGCTGGGCTCGGTAAATAGCGTGATCCAGCGCGCTTCTTCGCTGGTTTTTGACACCGTAGAGGCTAAAAAACAGGCCACGCACAACCGGGCGAACGGTGCGCTTTTCTATGGGCGTCGCGGAACCCTGACGCATTTCTCTCTTCAGGAAGCGATGTGCGAACTGGAAGGTGGTGCGGGTTGCGCGCTGTTCCCCTGCGGTGCGGCGGCCGTTGCCAACACCATCCTTGCCTTTGTGGAGCAAGGGGATCATGTGCTGATGACCAACACAGCCTATGAACCCAGTCAGGATTTCTGTACCAAAATTCTCGGCAAGCTCGGCGTGTCCACCGGCTGGTTCGATCCGCTGGTTGGCGCCGATATCGTTAAGCACATACAGCCGAACACGAAAGTCGTATTTCTGGAATCTCCCGGCTCTGTCACTATGGAAGTGCATGATGTTCCCGCTATTGTTGCCGCCGTCAGAAGCGTCGCGCCGGATGCAATCATCATGATTGATAACACCTGGGCTGCCGGGGTGCTGTTCAAAGCGTTGGATTTTGGCATTGATATCTCTATTCAGGCAGGCACCAAATATCTGATTGGTCATTCTGACGGCATGGTCGGCACGGCGGTATCTAATGCCCGCTGCTGGGATCAACTGCGCGAAAATGCCTATCTGATGGGGCAAATGCTGGACGCCGATACCGCCTATATGACCAGCCGTGGACTGCGTACGCTGAGCGTTCGCCTGCGTCAGCACCATGAAAGCAGCTTAAAGGTCGCCGAGTGGCTGGCCAGCCATCCGCAGGTCGCCCGCGTGAACCACCCGGCACTGCCCGGCAGTAAAGGGCATGAATTCTGGAAGCGTGATTTTACCGGCAGCAGCGGCCTGTTCTCCTTTATATTGAATAAGAAGCTCAATAATGAGGAGCTTGCTGCGTATCTGGATCACTTCAGCCTGTTCAGCATGGCCTACTCCTGGGGCGGTTTTGAGTCGCTGATTCTCGCCAACCAGCCGGAACACATTGCGGCAATCCGTCCGCAAGGCGAGGTGGATTTCAGCGGAACGCTCATCCGTTTACATATCGGTTTAGAGAATGTTGACGATCTGATTGCCGATTTGGCCGCAGGATTTGCCCGAATCGAGTAAAATTGCCACAGATGGACATATATGCAGACACTTCTGGTGGAAAAGTCTGCAATTGTTGCGTCCGGGATCAAGGCATCCCGGGCAATTCAGGAGTACAATCCACACATAAACGCTGTTCCACAGGAAAGTCCATGGTAGTCATTCAAGATATTGTCTCCGCGCTCTGGCAACACGATTTTGCCGCACTGGCGGATCCGCACGTTGTGAGCGTGGTGTACTTCGTCATGTTCGCCACGCTGTTTTTAGAAAATGGCCTGCTGCCCGCCTCCTTTTTACCCGGAGACAGCCTGTTATTACTGGCAGGAGCGCTGATCGCTCAGGACGTGATGAGTTTTTTACCTACCATAGCTATTCTGACGGCCGCAGCCAGTCTGGGCTGCTGGCTGAGTTATATTCAGGGACGCTGGCTAGGCAACACGCGCACGGTGAAAGGCTGGCTGGCGCAATTACCGGAAAAATACCATCAGCGCGCCACCTGCATGTTTGATCAACACGGCCTGATGGCGCTGCTGGCAGGGCGTTTCCTGGCGTTCGTTCGCACCTTGCTGCCAACGATGGCGGGCATTTCAGGGCTTCCTAACCGTCGGTTCCAGTTTTTTAACTGGCTGAGTGGCCTGCTGTGGGTCACCGTCGTCACCAGTTTCGGCTATGCGCTGAGCATGATCCCATTCGTTAAACGCCATGAAGATCAGGTGATGACCTTTCTAATGATCCTGCCGATTGCCCTGTTAACCGCAGGATTGTTGGGAACATTGTTCGTGGTGATTAAAAAAAAATACTGTAGCGCCTGAGTATTATCCGTAGCCGGGGTAATTCCCGGCATTATGCCTGATGGCGCGCGGCTTTAAGGCCTACGGTATACCTGTCAGGCCTACTACAAGAAATCAACTCCCCTGCATCATACGAATTCTTGCCGCATCTTCCCCCGGCGTTACGCCAAAGAAACGTTTGAACTCCCGACTGAATTGCGATGCGCTCTCATAGCCGACGCGCATGGCAGCCGCACTGGCCTTCATCCCATCGTGAACCATCATCATCCGTGCTTTATGCAGGCGATAGCTCTTAAGATATTGCAGCGGCGACGTGCTGGTCACCGCTTTAAAATTATGATGAAAAGCCGACACGCTCATGTTCGCCTCTGCCGCCAGCTGTTCTACATTGAGGTTTTCGGTGTATTTGGTTTCAATCCGCTTCAGTACCCGGCTTATCAAACTGAAATGCGTCTGGCGACTGACCAGCGCAAGTAACGCGCCGCCGCGCGGTCCGGTCAGCACATGGTAGAGGATCTCGCGAATAATCTGTTTCCCCAGAATACGCGCATCCAGCGGTCGCTCCATCACATCCAGCAGGCGCTCAGCAGCGCAGAGAATTTCGTCAGAGAGCGTTGCAGAGTTAATCCCGCTGGCCGCCATGGCGGGCTGGAACAGCTCGTCTTCCCCAATGTCCATCAGCAGCTCCTGCAATTGCAGGATATCGACATTCAGATAAATACCGGCCAGAGGAACCTCCGGCGTCGCATAGGTTTCACATTCAAAGGGTAAAGGTACGGTTAGCAGCAGGTATTCGTTGGCGTCATAGCGAAATACGCGCTCATTGATGTAACCAATTTTATGTCCCGAAAAGAGAAATATGATGCCTGGCTGATACATGACCGGTGTACGCGCCGCCGGCTCCGTACCGTGTAGCAGGCGGACATCTGGCAGCAGTTCGTTAAGTCTATTTTCATTGTTTTTCAGCTGCTTAATTTTATCTGTCAGCAGAAGACAGATCTCATCACGGTTCATGGGACACCATTTCATCATCGGTTTTCGACCCTGACATAATGCGCAGATTTATCCGTTTTCTCCAGCAGTCTGTAGAAATGGGCAAGACATCGGCAGAAATGAGCATTGAGAGCAGCGCGGCGGGCGACCACAATGTTCATCATCCGGCAGACACTCACCTGCCCTCTTTTATTACCCACCAAAGGGAACGAGCAATGAACAACTTTAATCTCCATACCCCAACACGTATTTTGTTTGGTAAAGGCGCGATTGCTGAGCTGCGCGATCAAATTCCTCAGGACGCTCGCGTACTGGTTACCTACGGCGGCGGCAGCGTGAAAAAAACTGGCGTCCTGGCGCAGGTTCAGGACGCGCTGAAAGGCCTGGATGTGCTGGAGTTTGGCGGTATCGAGCCAAACCCGTCTTATGAAACGCTGATGAACGCAGTAAAAATCGTGCGTGATGAGAAAGTGACGTTTCTGCTGGCGGTAGGTGGCGGTTCAGTGCTGGACGGCACCAAATTCATCGCGGCAGCGGCACAGTACGCTGATGGCATCGATCCATGGCGCATTCTGGAAACCCACGGCAACGACGTAACAAGCGCCATCCCGATGGGCTCCGTATTAACCCTGCCTGCAACCGGCTCTGAATCTAACTCCGGCGCGGTAATTTCGCGTAAAACCACCGGCGATAAACTGGCCTTTATGACCCCGTTTGTGCAGCCAGTATTTGCCGTTCTGGATCCGGTTTACACCTATACCCTTCCGCCACGTCAGGTTGCGAACGGCGTTGTAGATGCCTTCGTGCATACCGTTGAGCAGTATGTAACTTATCCGGTAGACGGGAAAATTCAGGATCGCTTTGCCGAAGGCATTCTGCTCACGCTGGTAGAAGAAGGTCCGAAAGCCTTGCAGGAGCCGGAAAACTACAACGTGCGTGCGAACGTCATGTGGGCGGCAACCCAGGCGCTGAACGGCCTGATTGGCGCAGGCGTACCGCAGGACTGGGCAACGCATATGCTGGGCCATGAACTGACCGCAATGCACGGTCTGGATCATGCTCAAACGCTGGCCATCGTTCTGCCAGCGCTGTGGAATGAAAAACGTGATACCAAGCGTGCCAAACTGCTGCAATACGCAGAGCGTATCTGGAATATCACCGAAGGTTCCGACGACCAGCGCATCGACGCCGCCATTGCCGCTACCCGCGCTTTCTTCGAACAAATGGGCGTACCCACTCGCCTGTCTGACTATGGCCTGGACGGTAGCTCCATCCCGGCATTGCTGGAAAAACTGGAAGCACACGGCGGTACGCAACTGGGCGAACATCAGGACATTACGCTTGAAGTCAGCCGTCGGATTTACGAAGCTGCCCGCTAAGGTTTTTTAACCTCCGCCTTTCGTTTTTGGGTATTTATACCAGGCTTAAGTCACACCTAACTCACCGGGGGCTGCCCCGGTGAACTCAATTTACACCCAATCATTCATGATGCATCGAGGCGGCAATTAAGTGAATCCCCGGGAGCGTACATAAGTACGTGACCGGGGTAAACGCAAGCAGCCAACAAAGAGGCAGCCTGAAGGATTAAGTGTGGGGGGGAATTATGACCAGTCCAACCATTATCAAGCTACAGGATGGTAACGTCATGCCACAACTGGGCCTGGGGGTCTGGAAGGCAAGCAACGAAGAAGTCATCACCGCCATTCATAAAGCGCTGGAAGTGGGCTATCGCTCAATTGATACCGCTGCGGCGTACAAAAACGAAGAAGGTGTCGGCAAAGCAATACGCGATGCTGGCGTACCACGGGACGAGTTATTCATCACCACCAAGCTGTGGAATGATGACCAAAAACGCCCCCGGGAAGCCTTACTCGAAAGCATGGAAAAACTCCAGCTTGATTACCTCGATCTATACCTGATGCACTGGCCGGTTCCGGCGATCGACCACTACGTTGAAGCGTGGGAAAACATGATCGACCTGCAAAAAGAAGGGCTGATTAAGAGCATCGGCGTGTGCAACTTTCAGATCAATCATCTCCAGCGGTTGATGGATGAAACCGGCGTACCTCCGGTGATTAACCAGATCGAACTTCATCCGCTTATGCAACAGCGCCAACTGCACGCCTGGAACGCAACGCATAAAATCCAGACCGAATCCTGGAGCCCGCTGGCGCAGGGCGGCAAAGACGTCTTTGATCAAAAGATCATCCGTGACCTCGCTGAGAAATATGGCAAATCACCGGCGCAGATTGTCATCCGCTGGCACCTGGATAGCGGGCTGGTGGTGATTCCAAAATCGGTCACCCCTGCGCGTATCGCAGATAACTTTAACGTCTGGGACTTCCGCCTGGATAAAGACGAATTAGGCGAAATCGCGAAACTCGATCAGGGCAAACGTCTGGGGCCAGACCCGGATCAGTTCGGCGGTTAACCCCTTCCCTCCAGCCCGACACTCTCGTCGGGCCTTTACTGATTTGAAATATCAGGAAACAATTCACACACATATATTGATGTATTTCTTGCAGTCGCTGGAGCAGCATTACGCAACATAACCTGTTAATTATTAAATAAATATATTTATTTAATGAATACATTCACCATATCCATAGGTGCGTAAACGTGACTGAGAAAAAAAGTAGCGGAGTCAAATGGCTCCCATTAATTCTTATAATATTCATTTCTGCCGGACTGTGGCAGCTTACTCCACCTTCCGGGTTAAGTGCGCCAGCCTGGCATTCAGCAATTATTTTCGTCGCGACTATTGCCTCTATCGTGGCAAAAGTTTTACCCATCGGCGCGGTCGGCATTATTGGGATTACGGTTTTTGCACTCGCCTATGCTGCCGGGGATAAAACCGCCAGCGGCGCTATCACCACGGCACTGAGTGAGCTGAACAGTTCACTTATCTGGCTTATTGTCGTGGCTTTTATGATTGCCCGCGGGTTTATCAAAACAGGCCTCGGACGACGCATTGCGCTGCAGATGATCCGTCTGCTCGGCAAGCGCACGCTGGGACTCGCCTATGGTCTGGCTTTTGCCGATCTGATCCTCTCCCCGGCAATGCCGAGTAATACAGCACGCTGCGGCGGCGTCATCTATCCGATTGCTGACTCTCTGGCACGCAGTTTCCATTCGAACCCGGAAGATGAGTCCCGCAGTAAAATCGGTACCTTTCTTATCACCTGTATTGGCAACGTCAACGACGTCACCGCCGCGCTCTTTATGACCGGCTATACCGGCAACCTGTTGGCGGTGAAACTGGCGGCCAATGCGGGCGTCACGCTGACCTGGGGCGGCTGGTTTATGGCGGCTCTGCTGCCATGCCTTGTGTCATTACTGCTGGTTCCACTGCTGGTCTACTGGATCGTGCGCCCGGAAATTAAACACACGCCGGACGCCCCTAACCTGGCGCGCAAAGAGCTGGCGGAAATGGGCAGTATGTCTCGCGGCGAATGGCTGATGCTGGCTACCGTCGGCGTACTGCTGGTGCTGTGGATTTTTGGCGATACGTTAGGCGTCGACGCCACCACTGCCTCGTTCGTGGGACTGTCCATTTTATTGCTAAGCGGCGTTCTGAGCTGGGAAGATGTGAAGAGCGAGAAAGGCGCATGGGACACACTGATTTGGTTTGCCGCGCTGTTGATGATGGCGAACCAACTGAAAAAACTGGGCTTCACCACCTGGTTTGGCAATCTGATCGGCGATAGCCTGAGCAGTACTATGCACGGTACCAGTTGGGTGATCGTCCTGCTGCTGCTGAACGCTGCCTACTTCTATACCCACTACTTTTTTGCCAGCGGTAATGCACAGATTGCCGCGCTGTACGCCGTTTTCCTTGGTGTCGGCCTGCATCTGAATATTCCCGCAGCCCCCACGGCATTAATGCTGGCCTTCACCAGCAGTTTGTACTGCTCGCTCACCCAGTACACCCACGCTCGCGGTCCAATCCTGTTTGGTGCCGGGTACGTTCCAACAGGCGTCTGGTGGCGTACAGGATTTATCATCAGCTTGTTTAACCAGGCGGTGTTTATCACCGTGGGTCTGATGTGGTGGAAGGTGTTGGGTCTGTACTAAACTGACTGCGTCCTGACGAATCACCTTACCTGCGGAGAAAAGGAATGACCTGTATTTTCTGTCAAATAGTTGAAGGTAAAGCACCCTGCCATAAGGTCTGGGAAGACGAGCATCATCTGGCTTTTCTGTCGATTTTCCCGAACACCGACGGTTTCACCGTGGTGATCCCGAAAAAGCATTATCCCAGCTATGCCTTCGATATGCCGCCGCAGGCACTGGCTGATCTGATGCTGGCGACCCAAAAAGTGGCTAAGAAACTGGATAAAGCTTTCCCGGATGTCAGTCGTACGGGGATGTTCTTCGAAGGTTTCGGCGTAGACCATGTGCACAGCAAATTAAGCCCCATGCACGGTACTGGCGATCTAACCCACTGGAAACCGATTGAAGCGCGGCAGAACAAATTTTTCGAGCAGTATGAAGGATATCTTTCGTCACACGATCATGAACGAGCGGATGATGCAAAACTGGCCGCATTAGCGGCCAGAATTCGTGAAGCATAAATACTGAGTCTCTCTGCCGGATGGCGGTTCAAGCACCTTATCCGGCCTACAAAATCGTGCTATTTGTAGGCCTGATAAGCGTTTCACCACCGGGCAAGGCAGATTAGCGCCCTGCCACTTTCCCGCGTTTTTTGTTTGCGGCAGGCGTCTGGCGCTGATGCGCCACCGGTGTGTGCTTGGTCAATGCCGGGCGAGTATGACGGTTTTGGCGACGCGCTTCGCGCATCTCTTCCAGCGTAGGCGCCGGGACCAGACATTCGCGACGACCGCCGATCAGATGCTTTTTACCCATATCTTCCAGCGCCTGGCGGATTAACGGCCAGTTGGCTGGATCGTGGTAACGCAGCAGGGCTTTATGCAAACGACGCTGCTTATCACCTTTCGGCACCACCACGTCTTCACTCTTATAACCAATTTTACCCAGCGGGTTTTTCCCGGTGTAATACATGGTTGTGGAGTTCGCCAACGGCGATGGATAGAAGTTCTGCACCTGATCCAGACGGAAACGACGTTGCTTCAACCACAACGCCAGATTCACCATATCTTCGTCACGCGTACCCGGGTGCGCGGAAATAAAGTACGGGATCAGGTATTGCTCTTTACCCGCTTGCTTAGAGTAGGTATCGAACAATTCCTTAAAGCGATCGTAGCTGCCCATCCCCGGCTTCATCATCTTCGACAGCGGGCCTTCTTCGGTATGCTCTGGCGCAATCTTCAGGTAGCCGCCAACGTGGTGGGTCGCCAGCTCTTTGATATAACGCGGGTCTTCAACCGCGATGTCGTAACGCACGCCCGAAGCAATAAGGATCTTTTTAATGCCTTTCAAATCACGCGCACGACGATAAAGGTTAATCGTCGGTTCGTGGTTAGTGTCCATATGCGGACAGATATCCGGATAGACGCATGACAGACGACGGCAAGTTTGCTCGGCGCGCGGTGACTTACAGCGCAGCATATACATGTTCGCCGTTGGGCCGCCGAGGTCGGAAATCACGCCGGTAAAGCCTGGAACGGTGTCGCGAATGGCTTCGATTTCATTGATGATCGAGTCTTCAGAGCGGCTCTGGATGATGCGCCCTTCGTGCTCGGTGATCGAACAGAACGAACAGCCGCCAAAGCAACCACGCATAATGTTGATCGAGAAACGGATCATCTCATAGGCCGGAATGCGGCTGTCGCCATACGCCGGATGCGGCACGCGTTTGTACGGCAGCGCAAAGACGCTATCCATCTCTTCGGTAGAGAGCGGAATGGCTGGCGGGTTGATCCAGATGTAGCGATCGCCGTGCTTTTGCATCAGCGCACGCGCACAGCCTGGGTTGGTTTCGTGGTGCAGGATACGCGACGCATGCGCATACAGCACTTTATCGCCCTTCACTTTTTCGAAGGACGGCAGCAGCACGTAGGTTTTTTCCCACGGTTTCGGGCGCGGCGGCTGTACGGTTACCGCTTTCGCTTCCTGCTTTTTCGGTGCGACCGGCTTGTTGTCAGCACACGGCAGATCTTCACCATACGGATGCGGGATCGGGTCAATCTTACCCGGCGTGTCGAGGCGCGTGGAATCCACCCCACTCCAGCCCGGCAGCGCTTCTTTAACCATAATCGCAGTGTTACGCACGTCGCGGATCTGATCGATGGTTTCGCCCATCGCCAGACGATGCGCCACTTCCACCAGCGGACGTTCGCCGTTGCCGAACATCAGCATGTCGGCTTTGGAATCCACCAGAACAGAGCGACGAACGGTATCGGACCAGTAGTCATAGTGCGCGGTACGGCGCAGGCTGGCCTCAATACCGCCGAGAATAACCGGCACATCTTTCCATGCTTCTTTACAGCGCTGGGTATAGACCAGCGTGGCGCGGTCCGGACGTTTGCCCGCAACGTTGTCCGGTGTGTAGGCATCGTCATGGCGCAGTCGGCGATCGGCGGTGTAACGGTTGATCATCGAGTCCATGTTGCCTGCGGTCACACCAAAGAACAGGTTCGGTTTACCCAAACGCATAAAATCGTCTTTGTTGTTCCACTCCGGCTGGGCGATAATCCCTACGCGAAAGCCTTGTGCTTCCAGCATACGTCCGCAAATTGCCATGCCAAAGCTGGGATGATCGACGTATGCATCGCCGGTAACCAGAATGATGTCGCAGCTATCCCAGCCAAGTTGGTCCATTTCGTCGCGTGACATCGGCAAAAACGGTGCCGGGCCAAAACAGGCAGCCCAGTACTGCGGCCAGGAGAAAAGGTCTCTGTCCGGCTGGATCAGGGATATTGCGCTCATAATGCTTCCAAAAATGGTAAAAAAATAATCAAAGGCCGAGGATTATACGCTGTATGTCGGCAAGAAATGAAGTGGAGTCTGAACCAGACCAGTAGAAAGTTATATAAATTGTTAAATTTTACGACGATCATTTTTATCAATCATAATTAAGACCATGCCGGCCAGCTGAGATAACTCTTTTTCGGCGGGGGATTTTTCATTGCGACTCAACGATTCACTGCATATTTCCCAGTTACGGGTTGTTGTTCACCTGTGCGGATTTCTGGTTCTTCTCTACAGCTTTTCTATGCTGCCACCGATGCTCATCGCTTTGTTAAACAAAGAGCGGAGCTTGTTCGCCTTTTTCAGCACGTTTATGACTTTCTTCACCCTCGGCGGCGGGGCGTGGTTGGCAACCAAACATGCGGGGATTCAACTGCGCACCCGGGATGGTTTCGTCATTATCGTCCTGTTCTGGCTGTTGTTTTCGTTTATCAGCGCGATGCCGATGTGGATGGACGATGGCTTAAACCTCTCTTTTGCGGATGCCCTGTTTGAAGGAGTTTCTGGGATTACCACTACAGGCGCAACGGTGATTGATGACGTCAGCGCCTTGCCGAAGTCGTATCTGTACTATCGGGCTCAGCTCAATTTTATTGGCGGTCTGGGTGTTATCGTCCTCGCCGTGGCGGTATTGCCGCTGCTGGGTATTGGTGGCATGAAGCTGTATCAGTCTGAAATGCCGGGCCCTTTTAAAGAAGAACGCCTCACGCCAAGACTTGCTGATACTGCACGCACGCTGTGGATGACCTATGTCATTCTGGGTCTTATTTGTACTCTGGCCTACTGGGCTGCCGGGATGTCGTTTTTCGACGCCTTATGCCACGGGCTGTCGACGGTCTCTCTCGGCGGATTTTCCACTCGCAGCGAGAGCATCGGCTTTTATAACAGCCATGCCATTGAGCTTGTCGCAGGGATATTTTCACTGCTGTCTGCGTTTAACTTCACCCTCTGGTACGTTGCTATCGTGAAACGTACCTTCAAACCCTTTCGTCGCAATGCCGAATTGCGTTTCTTTTTGCTTATCGCTCTGGTTGTCACTCTGATCGCCACCTGGCAAGTTTGGCGGGCAGGCATGTACGGATTAACGGACAGCCTGGTGCATGCTTTTTTTCTGGCCAGTTCGATGCTGACAGATAATGGCCTGTCGACGGCGGATTACGCGCAGTGGCCTTCGCACACGATCTTCATGCTGCTCAGCGCCAGTTTCTTCGGCGGTTGTGTGGGATCGACCTGCGGGGGGATTAAGGTGCTGCGCTTTTTGATTATGTTCAAGCAGTGCCGTCAGGAGTTACACCAGCTCGCGCATCCCCGTGCCCTGCTTAACATCAAAGTGGGCAATAGCGTGGTAAGCGACCGGGTGGTGCGTTCGGTATGGAGCTTTTTCTTTCTCTACGTTTTGTTCACCAGCTTTTTTATCTGGGCGCTCAATCTGATGGGCTACGATCTCTTCTCCTCTTTCGCCACCGTCGCCGCCTGCATCAACAATATGGGGCTAGGATTTGGCGTCACCGCCACGACATTTGGCACCTTAAACGAGGAAGCAAAGCTACTGATGTGCGCGGCCATGATCATGGGGCGTCTGGAGATTTACCCCATTCTGATCCTGTTCTCGCGCATGTTCTGGCGGGCGTAACGAATACCCCGGCGCATTACGGCGCCGGGTTCACCAACATCTGTCCGATTGAGCCACGATCCGCCATTTCCAGCGTCTGGCTATTAAAGTAGAACGGGAAATGGGCCCAGGAAGGCTGTCCGTAATAAACCAGTAATTCAACCTGGCCATCAACCCAGACAGTATCTTTCCAGCCTCTATCTTCCGGGAACGGCATCGCGCCATTCACATTACGGATCAGGAACGAAACACCTTCAATATGGAAGGACTGGGGCATATCCGCCCGCACCGTCCAGCGCTCCCAGGAGCCCTGCTGGGCAGTAATATCCATACGATTGACGTCCCACAGCTGACCGTTGATGCCAGGATCGTCGTCCAGGCTGATATCACGGCTGCGAATCGGCGAACCGCTGAGGATTTCCGTTGGCAGCAGGCGCATTGGCAGGCTATCGGTCACCAGCGGCAGAAGACCTGTCGGGCGCAACGTCAATACCAGCGTGGAGATGAGAATACTGGAAGGCTCAAAGAACCCGCGGATCCTGTCGACAATACTGGCCGCCTCACCGCAGGTGATAGAGACCTCATTACCGTTAGTCATATCCACCAGGATCTCACGACGCTCGCCCGGTGCCAGCGAGAGCTGCTTCACCGAAACAGGCGCAGGTAAAAAACCCTGATCGCCGGAAATCACATGCAGCGCACGGCCATCGCTCATTTGCAGTTGGTAACGACGCGAGTTTGAAGCGTTCAGCAAACGCAAGCGCACCCAGCCGCGGGAGACTTCGACATACGGGCTTTGCGCCCCATTGACCAGCAGCGTATCACCGACAAAGCCACCGCTGCCGGGCTCGCTGTATTCCGGCGTGCCAAAGTTGTCCAGCCGCTTGTCCTGGATAATGACCGGAAAATCATCCACGCCATAGTGGTTGGGAATAGACAGTGATTTACTCACTTCATCTTCAACCAGCCACATCCCGGCAAGACCGTTATAGACCTGCTGAGCAGTACGATTTGGCGTATTAGCGTGATACCACAACGTGGCGGCATTCTGGCGAATCGGTAGCACCGGCGCCCAGTCAGCATTCGGGGACATCATGCGCGCCGGGCCGCCCATCAGCGGGCCAGGTACCTGTAACCCGGCGACGGTCATCGAGACATTTTCAGTCAGACGGTTGCTGTAGATAAGCTTGACGTCATCCCCTTTCCAGACGCGGATTGTCGGTCCCAGATAGCGGCCGTTAATTCCCCAGACAGGTGCGCGCGTGCCTTGTGTAAAGGACCAGTGCGCACGTTGCAGCGTCATAAATAGCGGCTGCCCCCGGCGGGATTCCAGCAGCGGAGGCACGGGTAACGGTTGTTGCTGACCGGCAGCATTAGCCTTCAGCGGAACAGCACCTGCACACAGTGCGATCCCCGATGCCTGAATGAACTGACGCCGACTGAATGACATATAAACTCCATAAAAAACTGGCTATTAACACGCAGGAAGTCATTTCCTGTAAAAAACCCGAATTGCGCGGATTAAACCTTACCGGCGGCTTCCCGCTCAGCAACTTCTTTATCGAGTTCTGCGATTTTTTGTTCCATCAGCGTGCGGCAATGCGCTGCCAGTTCACGAACCTGATCTTTCCCAAAGTGGCTAATATCCACCGGTGGCAACATCTCGACAATTGCCAGACCATTATTGAGTCGATTGAGTTTTATCTTGTTCGAGGTTGTGGAAACGCACACCGGAATGACCGGGACACCAGCAGCAATCGCTGCATGGAACGCGCCGGTTTTAAACGGCAGCAGACCGCGACCGCGGCTACGCGTCCCTTCAGGGAACATCCAGATAGAAATGCGACGTTTTTTGAAATGATTCACCACGGCAGCAATGGTGCTGTGCGCTTTAGCGCGGTTGTTTCTGTCAATCAACAGGTTACCGGTTAACCAGTACAGCTGCCCGAAGAAAGGGATCCACAGCAGGCTTTTTTTACCTACCGTCACCGTCGGCGGCTGAACGATATTCGCAGCGGTAACCATGTCATAGTTGTTCTGATGGTTACAAATATAGATAGCATTACCATAGTTCTGCGCGTCTGCCGGCATGCGGCACTCGACCTTCAGGCCATAAAGGGGAGCCAGGCGGCCAAACATATGACCGAACGTTGCAACGTGTTTTGGATTTCGTGGGCTGAACAGACAGTATATGCAACCGAAAATACAGACCAGAACGCAGTAAATAACAGTAATAATTAAACGAAAAATATATAGCATAACAACCTCTAAGGCCTAAGAGCCTGGCATTTTACGTCACCTGATTCATCACGCGGTATCAGGTTAGGGCTTTGTTAAGGGCGGCTCTCTGGAAAAGCGTATTGTTAATCGCAACGCACGAATAAACAACGGTTTCACGGGAATTTTTAACGTTGGCTCTCCCTGGGCTTTAACAGGGAGAGCCGGACGGTAGCGTTATTCTTCGCTGTCGCCGTGACTGGCGCGTCGAGGCGAGTCAATCTCAATGCTGTCGATACGCTGCAGACCACGCATTAGCGTGCCGCGACGGCCGCGCTCTCCGGTCACTTTCTGCAACTCTTCAGGACGCAGTTTGATTTTGCGCTTACCGACGTGGATGGTCAGCGTGCTCTGCGGCGGCAGCACGTAAAGTTGCGCCAGGCCATCCTCGCCTTTCGCCGCTTCCGCTGAAGGGATATTAATGATCTTGTTCCCTTTGCCTTTCGACAACTGCGGTAAATCGCTCACCGGGAACATCAACATGCGGCCAGCCTGAGTAATAGCCAGTAGCATGTCGGTTTCATCTTCAATCACCACCGGCTGCATCACGCGCGCATTTTCTGGCAGCGTAATCAACGCCTTACCCGCACGGTTACGTGCGACCAGGTCATTGAAGGTACAGACAAAACCGTAGCCCGCATCGGAGGCCATCAGCAGTTTCTGATCGTCGCCTTCCATCAGCATGTGCTCAACCGTCGCGCCTGGCGGCAGCGTGAGCTTCCCGGTCAGCGGTTCACCCTGACCGCGCGCCGACGGCAGCGTAATCGGGTCGATGGCATAGCTGCGACCGGTCGAGTCCACGAACACCACCGGCTGGTTGCTCTTACCCTTCACTGCCGACTTAAAGCTGTCGCCCGCTTTATAGCTTAATCCTGGCGCATCGATGTCATGGCCTTTCGCGCTACGCACCCAGCCACTCTGGGACAACACAATGGTCACCGGCTCAGATGGCAGCATGTCGTGCTCGCTCATCGCCTTCGCTTCTTCGCGCTCCTGCAACGGAGAACGACGATCGTCGCCATAGGCGTCTGCATCGGCCTGCAGCTCTTTCTTCAGCAGGTTACTCATTTTACGTTCGGAAGCCAGAATGGCCTGCAACTGATCGCGCTCTTTCGCCAGCTCATCCTGCTCACCGCGGATTTTCATTTCTTCGAGTTTGGCAAGGTGGCGCAATTTCAGCTCAAGGATGGCTTCAGCCTGGGTTTCAGAAATGCCAAACCGCGACATCAGCTCAGGCTTAGGTTCATCTTCATGACGAATAATTTCGATGACTTCGTCAATGTTGAGGAACGCCACCAGCAAACCTTCAAGGATGTGCAGGCGCTTGAGCACTTTTTCCAGACGATAATTCAGGCGGCGACGCACGGTATCGCGGCGGAACGCCAGCCATTCGGTGAGGATCTCCAGCAGGTTTTTCACCGCCGGACGACCATCAAGACCGATCATGTTCAGGTTGATACGGTAGCTTTTTTCGAGATCGGTAGTGGCAAACAGGTGGTTCATCACCTGCTCCATATCCACACGATTAGAGCGCGGGACAATCACCAGACGGGTCGGGTTTTCGTGATCCGATTCGTCGCGCAGGTCGTCTACCATCGGCAGCTTTTTATTGCGCATTTGAGCAGCGATCTGCTCCAGCACTTTTGCCCCGGAAACCTGATGCGGCAGCGCGGAAATCACCACCGCGCCGTCTTCTTTCGTCCATACCGCACGCATACGTACGGAGCCGCGTCCGTTCTCGTAAATCTTACGAATTTCCGCGCGCGAAGTAATGATCTCCGCTTCGGTCGGGTAATCCGGCCCTTGCACGATATCCAGCAACTGATCCAGCGTCGTTTTCGGCTGCTCAATCAGGGTAATCGCTGCTTTTGCCACTTCACGCAGATTATGTGGCGGAATGTCCGTTGCCATACCAACGGCAATACCGGTCGTGCCGTTCAGCAGAATATTTGGTAGACGAGCAGGCAGCATCTTCGGCTCCTGCATGGTGCCGTCGAAGTTTGGCACCCAGTCCGACGTTCCCTGACCGAGTTCACCCAGCAGGACTTCCGCATATTTAGACAGGCGTGATTCGGTATAACGCATCGCCGCGAAGGATTTCGGATCGTCCGGTGCCCCCCAGTTCCCCTGCCCGTCGACCAGCGGGTAACGGTAAGAGAACGGCTGCGCCATCAGCACCATCGCTTCATAGCAGGCGCTGTCGCCGTGCGGATGGTATTTACCCAGCACGTCACCGACTGTACGGGCGGATTTTTTAAATTTGGCGCTGGCATTCAGCCCCAGTTCGGACATCGCGTATACGATGCGACGCTGAACGGGTTTCAAACCATCGCCAATAAACGGCAACGCCCTGTCCATGATGACGTACATGGAATAGTTCAGATAGGCGTTTTCCGTGAATTCATGCAGCGCCAGGCGCTCTGCCATATCGCTCATTAATCGTGGTTCCTCAACTTTGTACCCCTCTATTGAAGGGCAATATTGCCGCAGATACTACCCTATCTGGCGTGTTGAGTCACAAAGAAAAGGGCCGCGAATGCGGCCCTGATGGGGATTACTTAGCAACTTTGGTAATCTGTTTCACGTCGATTTCAACGGAGTTCCAGTCTTTATCCACCTCACCCTGGATTTCAACCACATCCTGCGGTGTGACGGTTACGCCGTTCCAGCGCTTGTGATCGATATCCACATTCACCGTGCCGGTCGCATCTTTAAACACGTACAGGTCGTCGGAAATACGCTCAACGATGTTCCCGCGCAGGGTAACCCAGGTGTCATCACGCAGTGATTTGGCGCTTTCTACCGTCGTGCTGCTACCGTTCGGGCCGACAAATCCGCCGTTTTGGCTCTGCGTGGTGGTTGTCGTTGGCCCAGAGAAGCCGCCCTGCTGAGCTGCCAGAACAGGTGCGGAACACAGTGCCATTACGGCAACCATTGCAGCTAATTTTTTCATCGTCATGTCTCCCTTTCATGTTGGTTTACGACTATTAAATAAGTTAATCCTTAACAAGTTCTTAAGGCAAAAAAAGATACTTTTTTTGCTGTACAGAGACTGTAGCCACAGGTTTACTGACTGCAAATGAGTTATCGCAGGGATGAACATATGCGTATTTTACTGATCGAAGATGACACGTTGATTGGCGATGGCCTGAAAACAGGTCTGAGTAAAATGGGTTTCAGCATCGACTGGTTTACCGAAGGTCGCCAAGGGAAAGAAGCACTCTACAGCGCACCTTATGATGCGGTAATCCTCGACCTGACGCTGCCAGGCATAGACGGACGGGACATTTTGCGCGAATGGCGAGCCAACGGAAAGCAGGAGCCTGTGCTGATTCTGACCGCTCGCGACGCGCTGGCAGAACGCGTAGAAGGCCTGCGCCTGGGCGCAGATGACTATCTGTGCAAACCCTTTGCGCTGATCGAAGTTGCCGCCAGACTGGAGGCACTGGTACGTCGTGCCAGTGGCCAGGCCAGCAACACATTGTGCCATGGCCAGGTAACGCTCGATCCCGGCGCGCTGGTCGCCACGGCGGCGGGTGAACCTTTGTCACTCAAACCTAAAGAGTTCGCGCTGCTGGAACTGCTGATGCGCAACAAAGGTCGCGTCCTGCCCCGCAAACTGATTGAAGAAAAACTGTATACCTGGGACGAAAATGTCTCCAGCAATGCGGTTGAGGTCCACGTCCATCACTTACGCCGTAAGCTCGGCAGCGACTTTATCCGTACCGTGCATGGCATTGGCTATACCCTGGATGACGCATGAAACTCACACAACGCCTCAGCCTGCGAGTCAGGCTAACGCTTATTTTTCTGATTCTGGCATCAGCAACCTGGGCCGTATCCAGTTTTGTGGCCTGGAGGCAGACTACCGATAATGTCGATGAGCTGTTTGATACGCAGCTGATGCTGTTCGCCAAGCGGCTTAGCACGCTGGATATCAGCGATGTCACCACCTCAAACAATATGGCCCGCACGCCAAAAAAACTGAAACATGGCCATATTGATGACGACGCACTGGCGTTTGCCATCTACTCCACCGACGGCAAAATGGTGCTACACGATGGCGACAATGGCCAGGATATTCCCTACAGCTACAGCCGGGAGGGGTTTAGCGACGGCCAACTCAGGGGCGACAACGATTCCTGGCGCTTCCTGTGGCTGAATTCCGCTGATGGAAAATATCGCATTGTGGTGGGCCAGGAGTGGGAATACCGGGAGGATATGGCGCTGTCGATCCTTACCGCACAGTTAACCCCGTGGCTGGTTGCGCTGCCGCTGATGTTTCTGATCCTGGTGGTCATGCTGAGTCGCGAACTCAGGCCGCTAAAAAAACTGGCGCAAGCTCTGCGCTGGCGCGCCCCGGAGTCAGAAGAACCGCTCGACCCGAAAGGTGTGCCAAGCGAAGTGCGCCCGCTGGTTGAATCGCTTAATCAGCTGTTTACCCGCATCCACTCTATGATGGTCCGCGAACGGCGCTTTACCTCTGACGCCGCTCACGAGCTGCGCAGTCCGTTGACCGCGCTGAAGGTGCAAACCGAAGTGGTGCAACTGTCAGACGACGACCCGCAAACGCGGGAAAAAGCGCTGGTGCAGCTGCATGCGGGAATTGAACGCGCCACCCGACTGGTCGATCAGCTCCTGACGCTTTCGCGCCTCGACTCCCTCGATAATCTTCAGGATGTGGCAGAAATCTCGCTGGAGGAGCTACTGCAATCCGCGGTGATGGATATCTACCACCCGGCCCAGCAGGCGCACATTGACGTACGTTTGCAGATTAACGCGCACAATATCACGCGTACAGGACAGCCGCTGTTGCTGAGCCTGATGGTACGAAATCTGCTGGATAATGCCATTCGCTACAGTCCGCAGGGGAGCATTGTGGAAGTGACGCTCAACGCCCGTAACTTCAGCGTCAAAGATAACGGTCCTGGCGTTGCGCCAGAGGTACTTACACACATCGGTGAACGCTTTTATCGTCCACCGGGACAAAGCGTGACCGGCAGCGGTCTCGGTCTGTCGATTGTCCGTCGTATCGCAACACTGCATGGAATGTCAGCCTCGTTCGGCAACGCTCCGGAAGGTGGCTTTGAAGCAAAAGTCAGTTGGTAATTGCGTTATTGTTGCTCATATAGCAAAAGACTTTGCACATTTTGCTAATTTCACCGTACCGCTGGTGGGAGTAAAATCGTCCTCAAACGTATTTCCTTGAGGACACAAAATGAGCAACATTCTGATTATCAACGGGGCGAAAAAATTCGGCCATTCTAATGGTCAACTGAATGACACCCTGACCGAGGTCGCGGACGGTATCCTGCGCGACCTCGGGCATGATGTTAAAGTCGTACGCGCAGACAGCGATTATGACGTAAAAGCAGAAGTGCAGAATTTCGTCTGGGCCGATGCGGTTATCTGGCAGATGCCAGGCTGGTGGATGGGCGCACCGTGGACCGTGAAAAAATACATCGATGACGTGTTTACCGAAGGTCACGGTACGCTGTACGCCAGCGACGGCCGCACACGTTCAGATGCCTCAAAAAAATACGGCTCCGGCGGGCTGATTCAGGGCAAAAAATACATGCTGTCCCTGACCTGGAACGCACCGATGGAAGCCTTCACTGAAAAAGACCAGTTCTTCCATGGCGTTGGCGTTGATGGCGTCTATCTCCCGTTCCATAAAGCAAACCAGTTCCTGGGAATGGAAGCGCTGCCGACCTTTATCACCAATGACGTGATTAAAATGCCGGACGTCCCGCGTTATATCGCAGAATATCGCAAGCATCTGACCGAAATTTTTGGTTAACTGGTAACCTGGAATTAGAAGGAGTTAACCATGCTTACCGTTATTGCAGAAATCCGTACACGTCCAGGTCAACATCACCGCCAGGCGGTACTGGATCAGTTTGCCAAAATCGTTCCGACCGTACTGAAAGAAGAAGGCTGCCACGGCTATGCGCCGATGGTGGATCACGCCGCAGGTGTGAGTTTTCAGACCACAGCGCCAGATTCAATCGTGATGGTTGAGCAGTGGGAAAGCATCGCGCATCTTGAAGCGCATTTGCAGACCCCGCATATGAAAGCCTACAGCGAAGCCGTGAAAGGTGACGTGCTGGACATGAATATTCGTATTCTGGAGTCGGGCATTTAAGATTGTCGATTTGCCGGGTGACGCTTAGCTATCCGGCATAAATCGCTTCGTCAGATGAGAGCCGGATAAGGCATTTTACGCCCGTCTCCGGCTTTTTTACATGCAATTACCCTTCGAGATCCGCCAGGTCGCCTTTCTCTTGCAACCAGTTACGACGATCTTCAGAACGCTTCTTGGCCAGCAGCATATCCATCATTGCGTTGGTACGCTGATCGTCTTCATCATCGATAATGAGCTGCACCAGGCGACGGGTGTTCGGATCCAGCGTAGTTTCACGAAGCTGCATCGGGTTCATTTCACCCAGACCTTTAAAGCGCTGCACGTTCGGCTTGCCTTTCTTGCGCTTTAACTGCTCCAGTACGCCCGCTTTCTCTTCTTCCGTCAGCGCGTAATACACCTCTTTACCGAGGTCGATACGGTATAACGGCGGCAGCGCCACGTAGACGTGACCGTGTTTCACCAGCGTGCGGAAGTGCTTCACAAACAGCGCGCACAGCAGCGTAGCGATGTGCAGGCCATCGGAGTCCGCATCCGCCAGGATACAGATCTTGCCGTAGCGCAATTGGCTCAGATCGTCGCTGTCCGGATCGATACCGATCGCCACGGAAATATCGTGAACCTCCTGCGAAGCCAGCACTTCATCGGAAGAGACTTCCCAGGTATTGAGGATCTTACCTTTCAGCGGCATGATCGCCTGATATTCACGATCGCGCGCCTGCTTGGCCGATCCGCCCGCGGAGTCACCTTCGACAAGGAACAGTTCGGTGCGATTAAGATCCTGTGCGGTACAGTCCGCCAGTTTACCCGGCAGCGCCGGACCGCTGGTCAGCTTTTTACGCACTACTTTTTTCGCCGCACGCAGACGACGCTGCGCGCTGGAAATCGCCATCTCAGCCAGCAGTTCGGCTGACTGCACGTTCTGGTTCAACCACAAACTGAATGCATCTTTCACCACGCCAGAGACGAATGCCGCACACTGACGCGAAGAGAGGCGCTCTTTGGTTTGTCCGGCAAACTGCGGATCCTGCATTTTTACCGACAACACATAAGCACAGCGATCCCAGATATCTTCCGCCGACAGCTTCACGCCACGCGGCAGGATGTTACGGTATTCGCAGAACTCGCGCATCGCATCCAGCAGTCCCTGACGCAGACCGTTAACGTGCGTACCGCCCTGCATGGTTGGGATCAGGTTCACATAGCTTTCGGTCAGCAGCTCGCCGCCTTCCGGCAGCCAGAGCAGCGCCCAGTCCACCGTCTCCGTCTCACCGCTGAAATTACCGATAAACGGTTTTTCCGGAAGTGTCGGTAGGCCATTCACCGCTTCGCTCAGATAGTCATTCAGACCATCCTGGTAGCACCAGCGCTGCTCGCTGTTGTTGACCTCATCCTTAAAAGTGATCTCAACGCCTGGGCACAGTACCGCTTTTGCTTTCAGTACGTGCGTTAAGCGCGAAACAGAAAAACGCGGGCTGTCAAAGAAGCTTTCATCCGGCCAGAAGTGCACGCTGGTCCCGGTATTGCGTTTGCCGCAGGTACCGACAACCTGTAAATCCTGCACTTTATCGCCATTCTCAAACGCGATGTTGTATACCTGCCCGTCGCGGCGCACGTTCACTTCCACACGTTTGGACAGGGCGTTAACAACGGAGATACCCACACCGTGCAGACCACCGGAGAACTGGTAGTTCTTGTTAGAGAACTTGCCGCCCGCGTGCAGACGACAGAGGATCAGCTCAACCGCCGGAACGCCTTCTTCAGGGTGAATATCTACCGGCATGCCGCGTCCGTCATCAATGACTTCCAGAGACTGGTCGGCATGTAAGATCACGTCCACGCGTTTTGCGTGGCCCGCCAGTGCTTCATCCACACTGTTATCAATCACTTCCTGCCCAAGATGGTTCGGACGGGTCGTATCGGTGTACATCCCAGGGCGACGGCGTACCGGCTCAAGCCCAGTGAGTACCTCAATGGCATCAGCGTTATAAGTTTGCGTCATGGTTTAAATAAGCAATTCGAATTGATCGTCAGAAACTGTGCAGTCCAAGGAAATCGACAATCGGGTTGAAATAATCTTCGAAGCCCGTGAATGCGTGGTTTCCGCCCTCAATAACTGTCTGACGGCAGGAGGCGTAATACGCCACCGCCTGGCGGTAGTCCAACACTTCATCGCCCGTTTGTTGGAGCAGCCAGATCAAATCCGGCGCTTCCAGCGGGTCAATCTGCATGACTTTAAGATCGTAAATATGGCGTGACTCTAGCACATATTGCTGCCCCGTGTAGGGGTTCTCGTTTTGACCGAGATAGTCGACCAGCAGTTCATAAGGCCGTACGGCAGGGTTCACCACCACTGCCGGCAGCATAAAACATTGCGACAGCCAGGTGGCGTAATAGCCGCCTAAAGAGGAACCGACAATCCCCAGCGACTCTCCGCCGTGTTCAAGAATGATCGATTCCAGCATCTCTGCGGCTTGCGCAGGATACGGAGGTAGCTGCGGCACGATCATCTCAACGTGCGGGTGGTGTTCCGCCAGCCAGTTTTTCAGTAAACACGCCTTCGCCGAACGAGGAGAGCTATTAAATCCGTGAAGATAGAGAAGCGTAGACATCAGTAGCCTTCTGAAGCGGTATCAGGGTGGAACCGATTACCCTGCAGACGACGTACCTGAGTCTGCAACGTCCCGTCGGCAAAAAGCTCCAGCGTCCGCCAGCCTGGGCTGATGGTATCCAATGTGAAGTTGGAACAGTGCGGTTTAAATTGCACACAGGTCGACGGCGTCGCCAGCAGACGGCGACCGTTCCAGTCCAGATCCAGTTCCTGATGAATATGCCCGCACAATAGATACCTGGCGCGAGGATAATTCACCAGCACGTTATCCAGCTCAGCGGCATTACGCAGACTGTGCTGATCGAGCCAGCTGCAGCCCGCAGGCAGAGGATGATGATGCAGAAGCAGCAAGGTATTACGCTCTGGCGCATCAGCAAGTTTACGCTCCAGCCATTCGAGCTGGAATTCACTTAACTCACCGTGGGGAACGCCGAACACCTGGCTGTCCAGCAACAATATTTGCCACTGTTCGCCAATGAAAACGCGTTTGGCCGGGGAAATGCCCGCATCCTGCAGCGCGCTGTACATTGCCGGCTGAAAATCGTGATTACCCGGTAGCCAAACGCAGGGCGCACGAAAACTTGCGATGCCCTCAGCAAAATGCTGATAAGCCGCAGCGGATTGATCCTGCGCCAAATCACCCGTCGCGACGATCAGATCGTACTCAGGCGACTCTGCATGTATTGCATCCAGTACGGATTGATAGCTGTCCCAGGTGTTCACACCCAGCAGCGTTTCATGCTTTTCGGCAAACAGGTGAGTATCTGTAATTTGTAAGATCCTGACTCTGGCCTCACCAGCCAAAGGAAGGGTTAACAGGCTTTCCAAATGGTGTCCTTAGGTTTCACGACGCTAATAAACCGGAATCGCCATCGCTCCATGTGCTAAACAGTACCGTAACCAGTCGGCCAAAAACTGATTAATTTGATGCTTTTCGTCGCGTTGATGCAACTTTTTATTTGGATAATCATACCGCGCTTTGAAGCGAAAGATCTGCTGACTTGAACACACTTCAGCCACCCTTGCGTCATGATACAGGCGCACGGTCAATGAAGGCAGGCTCCAGTATGTGACGGCCGGTGCCGTTTGTTCGATCGCAACAAGCGTAGTGTATCGGGTCGATTCCACGATCGTTAACCGATATTGTGCGTTTGCTACCTGATAGCTCACTGTTTCACCGGCTGCATCATTACGTGGCAGCAGGCGGCGCAATTGCGAATAGTTGGTTTCGCACAGACGCATCATTTCAGGGAAGTCAGGTGTGTAACGCTTCATTTTTTCCACTCAGTTTTTAACTCTTGATAGTGCAGCTGTAACCATTGCAAGGCGATGACAGACGCTGCGTTGTCGATTTTCCCCTCTTCTACCCATTGGTAAGCCTGTTCCCGGCTTACCACATGAACACGAATATCTTCGTTTTCATCAGCCAGACCATGGATCCCGCTCGCGGTCGTGGCGTCCACTTCGCCGACTAAAATAGACAGGCGCTCACTGGTGCCACCCGGGCTTGCCAGATAGCTCAGAACTGGCTTCGTCCGTTTAACTTCCAGCCCGGCCTCTTCCATTGCTTCACGACGGGCTACATCTTCAACGGTTTCGCCCTCTTCGATCATCCCGGCCACCATTTCCAGTAACCACGGGCTTTCGCTGGTATCAAATGCCGCGATACGGATCTGCTCGACCAGCACAACTTCATCTCGCTCAGGGTCAAAGGGTAGCAAGACTGCCGCATGTCCGCGCTCAAAAATTTCGCGCGTTACCTCGCCGCTCATCCCCCCGTTAAACAGGCGATGGCGAAACCGATAAAGATCCAGTGAAAAAAAACCGCGGTATAGCTTTTCTCGTGCAATAATTTCTACATCATTTTTAGTGAAAGTCATTGGCAAGTTGTCTGGTTTACTCATTGTGCTGTCCTGAAACCAATAGTGATTAAAATGTGAATTTCAAGGTCGTTTGACTGATGTTTGAACGCCCTTGTGTTAAATTGATGCAAATTAACGCCGTATGGCACGTAACGCCAACTTTTTGAAGTGGCGGATTCTGCTAGAATCAGCAAATATTTTTACAATTTGATCAGCGCTAAATACTGCTTCACAACAAGGAATGCAAATGAAGAAATTGCTCCCCATCCTTATCGGCCTGAGCCTGTCGGGGTTCAGTACTTTGAGCCAGGCAGAAAACCTGATGCAGGTTTATCAGCAAGCACGCCTGAGCAACCCGGAATTGCGTAAATCCGCCGCCGATCGCGATGCTGCATTCGAAAAAATTAACGAAGCGCGTAGCCCATTACTGCCGCAACTGGGTTTAGGTGCCGATTACACCTACAGCAATGGCTACCGTGATGCAAATGGCGTCAACTCCAACGCCACCAGCGCATCTTTGCAGTTAACTCAGTCTATTTTTGACATGTCTAAATGGCGTGCCCTGACGCTGCAAGAAAAATCAGCAGGCATTCAGGACGTGACCTATCAGACCGATCAGCAAACGCTGATCCTGAATACCGCCACGGCCTATTTTAACGTACTGAACGCAATTGACGTGCTTTCTTATACCCAGGCACAGAAAGATGCGGTCTATCGTCAGTTAGATCAGACCACTCAGCGTTTTAACGTTGGCCTGGTTGCCATCACTGACGTACAAAACGCCCGCTCACAATACGATACTGTACTGGCGAACGAAGTTACCGCGCGTAACAATCTGGATAACGCGGTAGAACAGCTGCGCCAGGTAACCGGTAACTACTACCCGGAACTGGCTTCACTGAACGTTGATGGTTTTAAAACCAACAAACCGCAGGCGGTAAACGCGCTGCTGAAAGAAGCAGAAAACCGCAACCTGTCGTTATTGCAGGCCCGCTTGAGCCAGGATCTGGCACGTGAGCAGATTCGTCTGGCGCAGGATGGTCATTTACCGACTCTGGACCTGACCGCCTCTACCGGGGTATCTGACACCTCGTACAGCGGGTCTAAAACCAACAGCTCCCAGTATGACGACAGCAACATGGGCCAGAACAAAATCGGTCTAAGCTTCTCGCTGCCGCTGTC
>OBHX01000231.1_pt1 | contig 56022 bp, 47 predicted proteins | sample 1519331 | NCBI WGS metagenome assembly OBHX01 (sample SAMEA2602897, study PRJEB22501) | metagenome
ACAGTAACTGATTGATCGCTTCCAGGTTAAATCGCAATATTGCAACCTGTGAAAGAGTATGTTACAATACAGTTTGGCTTTTTTTCAAAGAGAAGTTTATATACGAATGCTTTGGATAAAACAGAAAGCCAAATTTTTCATAATATAATGGAGTGAATATGAAGAAATATTTAGATAATCTCAGACAGTATCAGTTCCTGTTAAGTGAATTGGTCAAAAAAGGAATCAAGCTGAAATATCGTCGTTCCTACCTTGGTATTTTGTGGTCCATGCTAGAACCATTGCTTTCCATGGTGGTACTGACAATTGTCTTCGGAACCCTGTATGGAAACACAGACAAAACATTCCCTGTATACATTCTTTCCGGACGTCTTCTATACAGCTTTTATTCCTCTGCAACCAAAGCTGCGCTGAAATCCATCCGATCCAATGCAGCAATGATCAAGAAAGTGTATGTACCGAAATATCTGTATCCACTTTCAACTGTAATTTATAATTATATTATTTTTCTGATCTCCCTGGTTGTGCTTGCCATTGTAGGCGTGATCCTGGGTGTGAAACCGACTATTTATCTGCTTCAGGCACCAGTTGCCCTGATCATCATTCTGATCCTTTCCTACGGATGCGGAATGTTCCTTGCAACTATCGGTGTATTTTTCAGAGATATTGAGTACCTCTGGTCTGTTGCCCTGATGCTGATCATGTATACATGTGCCATCTTCTATTATCCAAGCAAGCTGCTGAAGAGTGGCTGGGCATGGATCCTGAAGTTCAATCCGCTGTACTGTACCATTCAGATTTTCCGATCTGCAATCTTCGGAGAGCCTATGTATGCGCCATATGTAATTTATGCAGCTGCATTCAGCGTAGTGATCACCATCATCGGACTTGTATGCTTCAAGAAAAAACAGGATAATTTTATTCTGTACATCTAGAACCTGTTTGAAAAATCATTCCCTGCAGAAGGTATTTTTCAAATACGCTCTAAGTTACCATTTACAGGAACATGTTAAGGAGAAAATATGAGCAAGACAGCCATTGAAGTCGATAACGTAAGCATGAAGTTCAACCTGAGCCGTGAGAAGGTTGACAGCTTAAAAGATTATATATTTAAAACCATTAAGAGAGAAATCCAGTACAATGAATTCTGGGCGCTGAAGAATGTAAGCTTCAGCGTAGAAAAGGGAGACCGTGTAGGTATCCTTGGTCTTAACGGAGCCGGAAAAAGTACTCTTCTGAAGGTGATTTCCGGTGTATTCAAGCCTACTGAGGGTCATGTGGACAAACATGGAAAAATGGTTCCCCTTCTGGAGCTTGGCGCTGGTTTTGACCCGCAGTATACAGGAAAAGAGAATATTTACCTGTATGGTGCCATGCTTGGATATACCAAAAAATTTATTGACAGCAAATATGATGAGATTGTAGAATTCTCTGAACTTCAGAAATTCATGGATGTTCCGGTGAAGAATTATTCCTCCGGTATGAAATCCAGACTTGGCTTTTCCATTGCCACAGTAGTAGAACCGAAGATCCTGATCCTGGACGAGGTCCTTTCCGTAGGTGACGCCAAGTTCCGTAAAAAAAGTGAAAAGAAGATCATGAGTATGTTTGACTCAGGTGTTACCGTCCTTTTTGTATCCCATTCTCTGGAACAGGTACAGCGCCTTTGCAATAAGGCCATGATTCTGGAAAAAGGCAAGCTGATCGCATACGGCGACATTGATCCGATCTCTGAGCAATATAGTAAAATGATAGGTGGCTGATCATCGTGAAAATCCTGCAGGTAGGGCTGGGAAATAATCCTGGCGGTATGGAAGCATTTGTAATGAATTATTTCAGGGAACTGGCCAGACAGGGAGTATCCTTTGATTTTGTATCCATGTATGGAACGATTGCTTATGAGAAAGAAATCCTGGAGCTTGGTGGACGGGTTTTTTATGTTCCCAATATAAAAAAAGATTACTTTGGCTATATAAAGGCCTTTCGGAAGCTCCTTTCCCAGGAAAAGTACGATGTCGTGCATGTGAATATGCTTTCAGCAGCCAATATCGTACCACTTCGCCTGGCGAAGCAGGCTGGAGTGAGAAAGGTGATCGCACATTCCCATAACGCTTCAGCACCGGGAATTGTGCGTAAGCTGATGGATGGCATGAATCGTCCCAGAATAAAGCATTATGTGAATGAGAAGTTTGCCTGTTCCGAAAAAGCAGGCAGATGGCTGTTCGGAGATAAGGCTTTTGAACGGGGCGAGGTAACTTTGGTTGCAAACGCAATTGAGACAGATAAATATGGCTTTTCAGAGTCAAACAGGCGGAAAATCAGAGAAAAGCTGGGGATTTCCGGGGATGCCCTGGTAGTAGGGCATGTAGGCAGGTTTCAGGTTCAGAAGAATCATGAGGCCATTCTCCGTATTTTCCATGAAATCCAACGAAAAGAGCCGGCTGCAAGGCTTTGCCTTATTGGTGACGGCGAATTAAAGGAACAGATCCAGGAGCAGGCTAAGAAGGCGGGTGTCCTGGATAAAATCATATTTACGGGAGTATGTCAGGATGTGGAGCGGTACTTAAGCGCCATGGATGTTTTCCTGTTTCCTTCTTTATTTGAGGGACTTCCCTTTACTCTTCTGGAAGCTCAGGCCAATGGCCTGCCCTGTGTGATTTCAGACCAGATCACAGGAGAAGCAGTACTCTCCCGGGAAAATGTGACAATGATTTCCCTGACAGAAAGCCCGGAGAAATGGGCCAAAGCTGTGTTTAAGATGAAGGAAGCCGGGAGAATCGAAAGAGAAGAAGCGGCCAGAAGGCTGGCAGAAGCAGGATTTGACATCCATAAGGAAGGGCAGAAGCTGATGCTTCTGTATGGCAGATAAGCTGACTGAGAAAGCTTTAGAGCGTGTTTGAAAAGGGCTCTAGACCGCAACCATTTAAAGAGCAGGAGAATAGGAATGGAAAAAATAGATTTTGTGCTCACCTGGGTGGACGGCAGTGACCCTGACTGGCTTGCACAGCGCAGGGAATATCAGCCTGGCAGGGGAACTGATGCCGGGGAGAGCAGATACCGCGACTGGGATAATCTCCAGTACTGGTTCCGCGGTATGGAGAAATTTGCTCCCTGGGTAAATAAAATATATTTTGTCACATGGGGACATGTTCCAAAGTGGCTGAATACAGCGCATGAGAAGATTCAGATTGTAAAGCATGAGGATTTTATGGCGCCTGCTTATCTTCCTACCTTTAATATTAATTCCATAGAACTGAATCTTCACCGAATAAAAGGATTGTCAGAGCATTTCGTCTTTTTTAATGATGATATGTTTCTCATTGATTCAGTGAAACCGGAAGATTTTTTCAAAAACGGACTTCCCTGTGACTGCTGTATTGAGACCGCCCTTGTGCAGGACGATATCCGCAATCCTTTTGCCAATATTCTTATGAATGATGCAGCTCTTGTCAATATGCATTATAATAAAAAAGAAGTGATCAAAAAGCAGGCAAAAAAATGGTTCAGTCCGGCTTATGGAGCAATGCTCTTTCGCAATGTGCTGATGCTGCCTTATCGTGAATTTTCCAGTTTTAAATATTCACATCTTCCAAGTCCTTTTTTGAAAGCAACCTATTGGAAAGTATGGGACGAAGAGGGTGCTGTTCTGGATGAGGTTTGTAAGAATCGTTTCCGCACAGTATTCGATGTGAACCAGTACGTGATGAAATACTGGCAGTACATGGAAGGGAAATTTACGCCCCAGTCACCGAAGCTTGGAAGATTTTATACCATAGGAAAACATGATCAGCAGATCCACCATACCATTCGCAGACAGGCGTGTAAGATGATCTGCCTTAATGATGATGTGAATGTGGGTGATTTTGAGAAGCAGAAGAAAGAAATTCAGAGAAGCTTTGAAGTGATTTTTCCAGAGAAATCGTCTTTTGAGATGTAATTGCAGAAAGCCTTTTTCATACAGGCTCTGGTGTATCGTAATTTTTGTCAGGCAAATTATAGAAACGAGGGTAAGAGATGACAAAGGATTCCCTTAAAAGGAAAATAAAAGAAGAGGGTCTGGCTGGAAGTGTTCTTTATTATCTGGGCCGCTTTTGTTCAAAAGCGGAGCTTGCCATGGTGGGAAAATGGTTCGGGAATCACGGGAAGCTCCGTCAGAACTGCATTGTGCTGAAAAACCGTACTATGCAGGACATGACAGACAATCCCAGGGCCTTTTATGAATATCTGATTCAGAATAAAATAAATGAGAACTATCAGATTATCTGGATGGTTTCCGATAAGAAAAAATGTGAGAAACTGAAATGCAAGAATGTTAAATTTGTAACAGCAGAGAATAAATATGGCTGGTCCAGCCCCCTTGCTTATTATTATGGTGCTGTTGCAGGATTTTTTTTCTATACAAACAATACAGCTTACCTGAATTTTTACCATTGTAAAGGGCAGACCACAGTGAACATGTGGCATGGCTGCGGCTATAAGGATGCAGCCAAAGACAACAAGCCGCCAGCAGGAAAAAGCATGATGCATTTTGACCATGCCATGGTGCCGGGACCTGTGTTTGTGGAAACAAAATCCCGTTACTGGAACTGTGAGAAAGAGAAGATTCTTGCCCTTGGCTATCCAAGATATGACTGGATGCTCCATCCATCTGTCAGCCGTGGGGAGGCGCTGGAGAAGCTTTTTTCCCATAAGGATATGAAAACTGTGATCTGGATGCCTACTTTCCGAAAAAGTGAGGTGCTGATCAGCGCAGAGAATGAAATTGAACTTCCCTTTCAGCTTCCTGCATTGGAGAGCGAGGCGGAGCTGAAAGCTCTGGATGCTCATTTGAGGGAATGCGGAATATTTCTGATCATCAAAAAACATCCCCTTCAGTCTGGCTGGTCCCTGAATGAAGGTGCGTATACCAATATCCGTTATGTGACAGAAGAAATGCTTCAGAAATCGGGCATTCAGCTGTATGAACTGGTGGGACTTATGGATGGACTGATCTCGGATTATTCCTCCATTGCAGTAGACTATATGCTTCTTGACCGGCCTCTGGGCTATGTGCTCACAGACCTGGAAAGCTATCGGAGCACCAGAGGATTTGTGTTTGAACATCCGGAAGAGTATATGCCAGGTGAGAAGATTTACAATTTAGAGGATCTGAAGGACTGTTTTTCCCATATTGCAGTGGGAGAGGATCCTTTTAAGGAAGAGAGAAGAAGATTATTGCCTGCAATGCACACTATGCCAAAGAAGTCAGGTTACTGCGAGGCACTTGCAGAGTATTTGAATATAAAGTAAAATAAAAGCAGAATGTACCTATTCTGACAGGCTCTGAGAAGAAATCATACAATTCAAGGGAGAGACTGACAGAATGAGGGATGATTATTTTTTCGTAGAAAACAGATACAGGAGAAGGATAAATGGGAAAGGTAATCGGATACACACAGGGAACTTACGATATGTTTCATATCGGTCATCTGAACCTGATCAAAAATGCCAAGAGAAGATGTGATTATCTGATCGTAGGCGTAAATACAGATGAGCTTGTGGAAAGCTATAAGAATAAAAGACCTATCGTGCCGTTGGAAGAGCGGGCAGAGATCGTCCGGTCTATTAAATATGTGGACGAGGTGATCATCACAAATACCCTTGATAAAAAAGAAATCTGGGATAAAATCCGTTTCGATGAAATTTATATCGGAGATGACTGGAAGGGAAATGAGCGCTGGGAGCGCACCGGGAAAGAGATGGAAGCCCTGGGAGCCAGGCTGGTTTATCTTCCCTACACCAAAGATACTTCTTCTACAATGCTTCGTGAGAAACTGAAAGAGTATTAATGTGGACTGCTTTAGAGCCTTTTTCAGACAGGCTCTGGACTGTAATATATTAAGAAAGGTAAAATCCATGGAAAGAGCACAGAGAATTCTAAAGAAATTTTCAAAAATCCTGAAAGAGCAGGGCGCGGGACCTTTGCTCACCACTTTCAAAGGCTATGTGACTTATGCTTTATATGACCGCTGGAAAGTGAGAAGACTTCGCAAATTCCCCCCACGCATGGTGAAAAACAGAATCCTGTTTGAGACAAATGATGATTTTACAGACAATTGCCGGGCTCTTTTTGATTATATGGTCGCAAATGGATATAATAAAAAATATGAGCTTGTCTGGCTGGTTCATGAGCCGGAGAAGTATAAGAAATACCAGGCGGAGAATGTGAAGTTTGTCCGCAATTTTAAGAAGAACACGACGATCCGCCGGGCAGCAGCTTACCGCTATGCATTGACCTCAGCCTTTATTTTCTACACCCAGGCATTTAACTGGATCGGAATGGCAAGAAAGGGTCAGACCTTTGTAAATCTCTGGCATGGCTGCGGCTACAAGGCGAACAAGAACAACCGCAAGGTATTTTTCGACTACTGTCTGGTGCCAGGAGATGTGTTTATTGAGACGAAGAAAGAGTTCTTTGGCTGCAGTTCCAGAAAGCTTCTTGCACTTGGCTATCCCCGTTACGATCAGATGATGAAGGGCAGCGACGCCGCAAGAGCATATAAGGAAAAGCTTCTGAAAGCAGCTGACAGTGACAGGCTGATCCTGTGGATGCCTACCTACCGTCATGCAAGCAGCGAGAGACTGAATGAGGAAACGCTGAACAATGAATTTAATATCCCGATCCTGGACGATAAGGAGAGGCTTCTTGCTTTTAATAATTTCTGTCGTGATAATCATGTACTTGTGGTAATTAAGAAGCATTATCTCCAGATTCCATATGACTTCGGAGAAAATGTGCTGACAAACATTGTTTATCTGGAAAATCAGGATCTGGAAGACAATGGCTTGCAGCTTTATGAGTTTATCAACTGTTCGGATGCCTTGATTTCTGACTATTCCTCTGTGGCAATTGATTATCTGCTTCTTAACAGACCTATTGGATTTACCCTGGATGACTATGATGCCTATACGGAGTCCAGAGGATGGGTATTTGAAGATCCGCTGGAATACATGCCAGGAGAACACATTTACAATGTACAGCAGTTTGAACAGTTTGTTCTGGATGTCAAAAATGGAAAAGATGACTATGAGAATCAGCGTAAGGCAATTCTTGCAAAGACTCATAATGTAACAGATAATTACTGCAAACGTGTTCTGGATTATTTCAAAATTATGATATAACAGTGAAAATACGAAAGCCTTTTTTTACATGCTTCAGGATTTATCCCGCAAAAGGAGGAAGCCCCGGTAGGGGTGGTATATAACATGAAAATATGTATCTGGATAACAAAAATCTTTGATCTGGGCGGAACCAAGAGAGTGGTTTCCCTGTTGGCCAACGAGCTGGTGAAAGAGCATGAAGTGACGATCATGACTTATGAAGACCGCTTTCGTGAAGACCGCACCATGTATCATTTAAGTGAAGATATCAATGTGGATTTCATTGACAACAGCCAGTTCGTGAATAAGCATCATACCCCGGCTTTCTGCGCCCGCTATCTGGTGAAGAAGCTCAATGACAGATCTGGTATGTTTAATAAAAAAAGCCTGAATCCCATTCTTGCAGAAGCAATTTTTCCCCAAAAAACAAGAGAAAAATGGGTGGAATATTTCAATTCCCAGGATTATGACGTGATCCTTACCACAGCATCCTTAAGCCTGAGACTTGCCATGATCGCGCCCCGGCTGAAAGCCGCAACCATCGGCTGGCAGCATAACTGCTATGACGGATACCTTCATGTGAAGCCTGTCGTCTTCTGGCAGCAGGAGAACCTTCTTCAGCAGTATCTGCCAAATCTGGACCGCTACATTGTGTTAAGTGATTATGATAAGCGGGACTATATGGAGAAGCTTGGAATAGATTGTGAAGTAAAAATCAATCCCAGAAGCTTTGTCAGTGAAAAGAAGTGCGATGTGAAATCCAAACGTTTTCTTATGGCGACCCGTTTCGTATATGCCAAAGGACTGGATCTTATGATGGAATCCTTTGAAGAGTTCTGCAAAGAGGATTCGGAGTGGGAGCTTGATATCATTGGAGACGGAGATCTTTTTGACCAGATCAGGGCAGATGCGAAGAAGCGTCATCTGGAGAAGCGTGTCCATTTTGTAGGATATACCAATGAGCCTGAGAAGTATTATTTGAATTCTTCTGTTTTCCTTCTTCCATCCAGATGGGAGGGCTGGCCTATGGTGATTATGGAAGCCTTTGAGTTTGGCCTTCCGGTGATCGCTTATCATATGGGCGCCATGGATCTGATTATTGATGACGGAAAGACCGGTTTCCTTCCTGAAGCGTTTGATCCCCACAAATTTGCCCAGGCCATGCTGAAACTGGCACATGATGAAGAGCTTCGTGCCCGGATGTCTGCGAATGCCATTGCCAAGTCTGATGATTTCTCTATCGATAAGGCTGTGAAAGAATGGGACGGACTTTTTGAACGTGTAGTTGCGAAGAAGAGGGGGAAGTGACATGAAGATCACCGTGAACAACCTGAAGAAGCTGGTGAAAAAGCTGGTCCGCCCGGATGAAAATTCCGGTAAAGAAAAGGACACTTTTGAGGCTGCCTTAAAGAGAGCCAGGGATGAGGCAAAATACAATCTTACGGAGGAGCTTCGGGAGAAGTACGCGGATTTTCTTGACAGTCCCATAAAAGAAAAATGTATACTATACGAGGCATTTGGGGGCAGAGGCATGACCTGCAGCCCTCATGCCATTTTCAAGTATTTGCTGACCCAGACAGAATTTCAGGAGTATCTCCATGTCTGGGTCATTGACGATTTTTCGGATAATGAACCCTGGATGGGACTTTACAGGGATGATCCAAATGTGAAATTTATTAAATTCCAGTCTGTAGAATACAGGGAATATCTGGCTACAGCCAAATATCTGATCAATAATGTAAGCTTTCCCGGATATTTTACCAAACGCAAGGAGCAGATCTTTGTGGATACCTGGCACGGAATCCCATTAAAAACCATTGGATTTGACATTCCGGCAGGCAAGGTGAGTGCAGGAAATACAGTAAGGAATTTCCTTGCAGCAGACTATCTGATCGCGCCCAATCATTTTATGACAGAGATTTATGAGAATGCGTTCAAAATGAAAAATCTTTATCCCGGAAAAATTCTGGAAATCGGGCAGCCACGTAATGACAGTTATTTTCACACAGACCGGGAAAACGTATTTAAGAAGCTACAGATGGCAGGCGTGGAGGCAGATCCAAAGAAGAAGCTGATCCTTTATGCGCCTACCTGGAAGGGCAGCAGGTATTCCAGCCCTGATACCAGCCTGGATGCCTATGAGAAGATGATCCGCACCATCGAGGAGAATGTGGATACCAGGGAGTACCAGGTGCTGGTGAAGCCTCATCAGATTGTATACTACCACATTAAAGACACAGTAGGGATAACCGGACAGTATATTCCTGCAACCGTAGATACCAATGAGCTTCTTCGTGCTACAGATGTTCTGATTTCCGATTATTCCAGTATTTATTTTGACTATCTGGTATCAAAAAAGCCCATTTTGTTCTTCATCCCGGATCTTGCAGAATATAAGAATTACAGAGGCTTATACTTTGGAATTGATAAGCTGCCGGGGCCTGTTGCAGAAACTTATGAGCAGCTTGGAGATTATGTGAAGGATGCCGAAAGAGCCATGGAGCCATACCGGAAGGTTTACGAAAGGGAAGCTGCCTGGGCGTGCCCGCAAGATGACGGAGAGGTCTGCCGCCGCCTTGCAGACATTGTATTCCACGGAAAAGAAGATTCCCGGTGCATATCCTGTCAGGATGAGGCGCAGTTACCAAAGAAAAAGCTTCTGATGTATGCCGGTGATTTTTCTGAGGGAGATGACACCGAAGCATTTCTTGGGCTTGTAGAGAACCTGGATTTTCAGAAATACGATGTTACCCTGCTTGTGTGCGGTGGTGGAGACGATTTTGCAGAAGAACAGATCATAGGTCTTCCTGCCGGGCTTCGGATCCTTTACCGTGGTCAGCCTTTTAACGGAAAAGCGGAGGAAATCGCGAAGAATGAGCTGTTTTTGAAGGGAAAAATAAAAGATATTCCACATGCTTTTTACAAGAGAGAGGCAAGGCGCCTGTTTGGAGAGGCGAAATTCGACTGTGCAATTGACCTTACCGAGAAAAAGAGCCTGTTTTCCGTGGTGGTAAAGGAGATGGAGGGTGTTCGGTTTTTCCAATACAATGCACGTTTTGTCAGGGAAAAACAGATTGCAAAGGAGCTGGCAGGCCAGCAGGTAATCGTATCTGCCACAGAAAGCTACTTTATTGCCAGATACCAGGGAAGCAATCCAGCTGTTATTACCGTGGAAGCCATTCCGGCACCGGATACAGAGAAAATCAATTATATCTGTATGTACCAGCAGAAAGCCCAGAACGTTCTGAAAGCCTTTTGCCGTCTGGAGAAAAATACCTGTCTGTACATTACCGGAAAAGGGAAAGGGTATCAGAAGCTGAAAGCTATGGTTTCAGAGCTTCACCTGGAGGGAAGGGTGATCCTTACCGGATGGCTTGAGAAACCCTTTGCATTTATGAATCTGTGCGATTATTTTATCTGCCCGGAAGGGGAAGAAGAAAGCCTGGGTACCCTTGCTGCAAAAACCATGAATATGAAGCTGCTGGCAGAAGACTGCACAACAGAGATGCCTTACAGCTTTCAGGCCAGGTCCTGGAATCAGGAACAGTGTGAGAAGCTGGATGAGCTGATAGAAGGTAAGAGGACTTCAGATGAATGAGATAGAGAAGATTTTGAAAGATAATATGGAGGATTATGAGAGCGTGAAGCGTCAGGCTCTGAAATTCATCCATGAGAATAAGAAAGAACTTTCCAAAAACTATGCCTACGCAGAGGTATGCGGGAATCCGGTGGATGCTTCCCATTTTTTCTTCCTTATAGATGAAAAAAAGCCTGGCAGTGACCTGCTTCTGGAAATGCTGGACTATGCGCTGAAGAAGTATGTTTCCTCTGAGAAGGCGAGTGTTACGGCCTGCATAAAAGGCGGTTTTCATCTGGTGAAAAAAACAGGTGTGGACTATGTAAAAGAGGAAAGTCGTGAATATCTGGAGGCGCTTTCCCAGGCAGGTTACATTATCGGTAATATGGTTCTGCCAGGCTCTTTTGTGAAAAAAGAAACACAGGTTTATTTTAATCCCATGCTGGAAATTTATGATAGGAAGTCTGTGGAGACTGCAGAATTTCTCTCAGTTACGGCAAGGGAGCTTCTGAAAACAGATTATATCTGCGCTCCGTCTAAGAGTAAAGCGAAGGAAGCATGGCTGGAAAAATGCACCCTGGGAAAAGTCTATGATGGAAAAGTGATCATAGAGAAAAAGGAAGGATTAAAAGAAGGCAGAGGCAGTCTTCTGGAGTGTATCCGAAGTCAGAATGCAGTGCCTGGAATGGAGTTTTTCTCCCTTCGAAATCAGGAGGAAAGGAAGAAAGTCCTGATCCTTAGCAGCTGGAAAGCCGAGCGGGAGGCTAAGCTTGTTGTCCGAAAGCTTGCAGACAGTATGGACAGGGAAAAATATGATACGGTTATTTATAGTGGCTGGCTTGGAAGCAGGGGAGATGTGAAAGAATTTCTCGCCTTTGAAAAAGAGATTCCAAAAGTGATGGGCGCAGGAAGGATGACTCTGAGTGAGGAGGATTTCCTGAATTACCGTATGATTGAGAAAAATCCGGCTCTTTATCTGGAAAATCCGGAAATACGAAGATATATGCGAATGCTTGCCAGAAGAGAGTGGGGCAGGCTGTTCGGCAGCAGTTCCTGGGATGTGGTGATCATGGCTGGAAGTACAGGGTATCTGCCATATTATCTGGCAGCAGAGGCACCGGCGAAAATGAAAGTTCTGGTGGATCTTGATTTTCTGCCTTACATCCATGAAAAATATCCGGCAAGATGGCGAAAAGCCCTTACTGTATTTGACCGGATATATGCTCCGGCAGATTGCCAGCAGCTGGGAGACTACGGAAAGGAAAACCGCCTTCGGATAATGCGCCTTCCGGTACTTGCTGCAGCCAGACCAGAGGAGAACCAGGTGGAAACGGTTTCCTACAATGGTGAGACTTACCTTGTGTGTGGGAAATGGAACCTGCAGGGAGAGCGTATTTCCATGAAGCTGGTACAAAAGCCGGTTCCGGGAAGTATTCTGGTAAATGGTGAGCTTGCACCAACTGCAGAGCAGAAAAAAGCTTTGGAGCAGCTGTCGAAGGAGCACAGGATTTATGTGCTGGGGGCACAGAGCGCCGCCTATAAAAGTCTTTTGCCAGAAGCAGTGATCCTGGATGGATATGTGAAAAAAGAACTGTATCTGCAGCCTGCGGCCTGGGAATTTTTTGGAGCCTTTGAGAGTTATGTAGGAAACAAGGCCTTGGAATATGATGCATTGGAAAGAATATGTAAAACTTTTGGAGTGAAGGAGGACATTCCTTGATTCGTTCAGGGAGTGTCCTTTTTCTATAAAATGGGGGAAAGTATGAATACGAAGAATAAAACCGGGAAATTCCGGATCATTTTCCGTTTCCTGAAAGGAAATATCCGGTTTTTTGTGGGAACGCTATTATTTTCGGTGTTGTTTACAGCATGTAATGCGTTGATCCCACAGATCGTGAAATACACAGCAGACCATATTCTGGTGCTGGATGGAATTCCGGATGGTCTGAATGTGCGGCAGACACTGCTTCTGGCAGCACTTCTGGTAGCTGCTTCGGCAGTTCTTTCGGGAGTTTTTAATTACTTAAGTAAAATGTGCCTGGCAAAAGGCTCAGAGAATTTCCTGAAATCCATCCGTGACACCTTGTATCACCACACCCAGTATCTGCCTTTTTCCTGGCATGTAAAGCACCAGACCGGGGAGATCATTCAGAGATGTACCTCTGACGTGGAAGTGATCCGTAACTTTGTGTGCAGGCAGCTGCCGGAGGTGTTTCGAATCTGTTTCCTGATCGTACTGTATCTGGGAATCATGTTTTCCATGAATGTGCAGATCACACTGGCTGCAGCAGCTTTTTTCCCGGTGATCATCGGTTATTCCTGCTATTTCTATTCCAGGATCGGGAAACGTTTTCAGGATGCTGATGAGGCGGAGGGGGCACTTTCCAGTACCGTGCAGGAGAATCTGACTGGAGTTCGTGTAGTGCGTGCTTTTGGTAGAGAAAAGTATGAAATCGACCGGTTTGATGAGAAAAATAATGCCTACTCCAATTTATGGGTATATCTTGGAAAACTGATGAGCGTTTACTGGGCATCGGGAGATTTGATCACCAACCTGCAGGTGCTGGTGGTTATGGTGACTGGTGTTGCTTTTGCCGTGAATGGACAGATCACATTGGGAGAGTTTATGGCATTTATTTCCTATAATGCGTCCCTGACCTGGCCGGTGCGAAGCCTGGGAAGGATTATTTCAGATATGAGTAAGGCTGGGGTTTCCATGGAACGTGTGGCTTATATTCTGGAGGCTGAGGAAGAAGATGCTGCTGTAAAGTGTGAAGCTAAGTCTACAGACAGAAATGAAAATGCAGAGAATATTGCGAAAAAGAAGAAGGCAGGACAGAGTGAGGCAACTCTGGCTTATAAGATTCCTGCGCGGACAGCAGAGCAAACGAGTGAGGATTCCGAAAATAAAGGCTGTGGAGAAAAGCAGACTTTGGGACCTGTCAGTGGAATGAAACCTGCCATGGATGGCGATATCTGCTTCCGCGATGTATCTTTCGGTTATTCTCCAGACCACCCGGTTCTGAAAAATATCAATTTCACAATCCCATCCGGAAGCACCTTTGCAATCCTTGGCACAACTGGAAGTGGAAAATCAACTCTGGTCCATTTACTGAACCGTTTATATGATCTGCCGGAAGACTGCGGCAGTATTACCATTGGCGGTACAGACATTCGTGACATTGACCGTCAGTACCTGCGCCAGAATATCGGCATGGTACTCCAGGAACCGTTCCTTTTCTCCAGAACCATCCGTGAGAATATTGGCATCACAAAGGAGAAGCTTCTGGATGAAGAAATCCGCCATGCAGCGGAGATTGCCTGTGTAGATGAGTCAATTCTTCATTTTACAGACGGATATGACACCATCGTAGGTGAGCGTGGCGTCACTTTGTCCGGTGGACAGAAGCAGCGTGTTGCAATTGCCAGAATGCTGATGAAAGAAGCTCCGATCCTGGTATTTGACGATTCCCTATCCGCAGTAGATACGGAGACAGACAACAAGATCCGCAAAGAACTGAAAAAAGAGATGGAGAAAGCAACGGTTATTATGATTTCCCACCGGATCACATCTCTTATGCAGGCTGACTGTATTATTGTGATGGACAAGGGAGAAATCCAGCAGATGGGTACCCATGAGGAACTGATCCACCAGGAGGGACCATACAAAGACATTTATGAGATCCAGATGAACAGTGACATCCGTCTCATGGAAGGAGGTGCAGCATGCGAATAGAAGAAAAAGAATATACAAAATCCATTGATATTTCCATCTGGAAAAAGGTTTTCCCTTTCCTTGCACCCCGGAAAAATGTGCTGATTATGGTAATTGTGATGAATATTCTCTGCTCCGTAGTGGATATTATCATGCCGTTATTTCAGCGACAGGCCATTGATTCCTTTATCGAGAAAAATACTCTGGCAGGACTTGGAGGATTTATTGCGCTGTATATTGCAGTGATCGTCTTTCAGATGTGGTCCGTCATCTGTTTCACCAGAGGCTGCATGACACTTGATGTGGAAACAGGCTGTGATATGAAAAGGGCATTGTTTGTTCATCTTCAGAAGCTGTCTTTTTCCTACTACAATGCAACTCCGGTTGGATATATCCTGTCCAGGGTAATGAACGACGTAGCCAGGATCACAGAGTTGATCGCCTGGGATGTGATCGATATGCTGTGGGCTATCTTTTATGTAGTGGGTGTGTTTGTTGCAATGCTGTTTCTGAACTGGAAACTGGCTTTGGTGATCATGCTGATCGTTCCAGCTATTGCAGTCCTTACCTGGTATTTCCAGAATAAGATCCTCACATGGAACCGTCAGGTGAGAAAAATCAATTCCAAGATCACAAGTGGCTACAACGAAGGAATTATGGGCGCGAAAACTGTGAAATCCCTGGTTGTGGAGGAGAAAAACTTCCGGGAGTTTGCCTCTGTCACTGAGGAGATGAGAAGTGCGTCTATCAAGGCTGCCAGATTAAATGCAATTTATATTCCGCTGGTAGTTTTCTTTGGAGCTCTGGCAACTGCCCTTGTACTGGAGCGTGGCGGCATTATGGTTCTGAATGGAAGTATGGACATAGGAACACTTGCTGCATTTACTGCATATGCAGTTGGAATTTTTGAACCAATTCAGAGGCTTGCAGGAATTTTGTCCCAGTGCATTTCTGCTCAGGCCAACGTTGAGCGGGTGACCTCCCTTCTGGAAGAGAAGCCCCAGGTGGTAGACTCCCCAGAGGTTCTGGAAAAGTATGGAGATTTCTTTGATCCCCACAAGGAGAACTGGGAACCCATTAAAGGCGACATTGAGTTTGAAAACGTTTCATTCCAGTATCCCGATGGAAAAGAAGAGGTGCTCAGCAACTTCAACCTGAAAATTCCGGCTGGTACCAATGTGGCAATCGTCGGAGAGACCGGTGCAGGGAAAAGTACGCTGGTGAACCTGGCCTGCCGTTTCTTTGAGCCCACTAAGGGAAGAATCCTCATCGACGGCAGAGATTACCGTGAGCGAAGTCAGCTTTGGCTGCACAGTAACATCGGTTATGTGCTTCAGAATCCACATCTGTTCTCCGGGACTGTGATGGAGAATATCCGTTATGGAAGACTGGATGCCACTGATGAAGAAGTAAAGGCTGCTGCGAAGGCAGTTCATGCCGATGAGGTAGCCGAAAAGCTTGACAAAGGTTATGACAGTGACGTAGGTGAAGGCGGCGACCGTCTCTCCACTGGAGAAAAGCAGCTTATTTCCTTTGCCCGCGCAGTACTGGCAGATCCCGCCATTTTCGTTCTGGACGAAGCAACCTCCTCTATCGACACCAAAACAGAGCAGCTGATCCAGCAGGCCACAGACAAACTATTGAAAGGCCGCACTTCCTTCCTGATCGCCCACCGCCTGTCCACTATCCGAAACGCCGACCTGATTTTGGTAGTCCGTGACGGCAAGATTGTAGAGCAGGGAAAACACAAGGAACTGTTGGCGAAGAAAGGATACTATTACCAGTTGGTACGGCAGCAATTTGCGGATGAGGAGTCCAGGAAGGTACTTAGCTAAGTTGCCATTTAGTGTGTTGAAAAGTTCCAGCCGACACACAGCATTTGGGCAATGTGTATTACTCCAGCGAGCCATTTCAGGCGCGCTCTTAGCGTAAGCGAAATCCAGCGCTTACGGAGACTTATGCGTGAGGGCTCTCCCGAACGCATTAGTCGCAGTTAGCGATTAGTTCGCTGGAGCGTTGCGCCGGCGAGTGAGTAATACACATTGTCCAAATGCGTCCGCATTGAAGAACTTTTAATCAACTAAATAGCAACTTGCATAATTACACTTGACTTCCTAATATTTTGGTAGTAAAATTACTTCAGTTCGTTAAACAACTAAATTAAAAAAGGATTAAATTCCTTGAAGGGAAGAAGTAGAAACAGAAGCACCTTGTCTACAGAGAGCTGTGTCGGTGGAAAGCAGCGTCAGGTCTGTTTTGAAGATCATCCCCGAGAAGGGAAGCCGAACGCTTCATAAGTATCCGTTTTTCAAACAGGAACCAGATACGAAGTGAAGAACTGTATCAAGTAGGTTTCCACGGTTGTTCCCCGTTATCGGAATCACGTATGTCGGTACGTTGTCTTTTCGTACTTGTTTCAAAGGGGAAACAGGGTGGTTGCGGTCTAATATGGTCCGTCCCTAGTTCAGGGGCGGATTTTTTTTGTGTAACAGGAAATTCCGTTGGAACTTCCTGTTACACAAAAGCTCTGCCGGGCAGGATCGTACTGCGGCTGCATAACAGATAGTTCCATTTTACGAAAGACGAAAACCTGACAAGTAAATTAAGAGGAGGAGAGATCATGAAAGTCTTCAAAAAAATCATGAATGCAGTAGCAGCAGTAGAAAATTGTATTCTGGTAGTGTCTACCCTGCTGATACTGGTTCTGACCGTGGGAAATGTTTTTTCCCGAAAAGTGATCCATCGTTCCTGGTCCTTTACCGAGGAACTTGTGGTCGCAGTCTTTGTACTGATTACCTTAATGGCTGCAGCACTTGCATGCCGCGAAGGAGAACTGGTTAACCTGTCACTGGTTACAGACCGTCTCCCTGAGAAACTGAAAAAACCATCTGTTATCCTTACCACTGTTCTGTGCATTATTTTTACCGCAATCTTATTCTGGTTCGGTATGGAAAAAGTAATCACACAGCTGGAAAACGGAAAACGTACCTTCGTTCTGAACTGGCCGGAGTGGATATTCTGGTCCTTCGTGCCAATCGGATCCGGATGTATGATCTTACATTTTATTGAATACTGTCTTGACTATTGCACAGGCAATCTGAAAAAGGAGGATAAATAAATGATAAGTGCAGTTCTTTTTATTTCATTTTTTGTTTTCCTGATCATGGGAGTTCCCATTGCAATCTGTCTGGGACTGTCCTCCGTCTGTGCAATCCTGTACTCCGGAACCTCCCTTACCATCGTTGCAACCAATATGTATGCCGGAATCAGTAAATTTCTCCTTCTGGCTATCCCATTTTTCGTACTTTCCGGAAATATTATGGCAAAAGCCGGAATTTCCAAAAGACTTGTCAGATTCGTAGATACCTGCGTGGGACATAAAAGAGGCGGCATCGCCATTGTATGCGTTATTGTAGCATGCTTCTTCGGCGCAATTTCCGGATCCGGACCTGCAACGGTAGCAGCACTTGGAGCAGTTCTGATCCCTGCAATGGTAGAGCGGGGAGGCTTCAGCGCACCGTTTTCCACAGCCCTGATGGCAACATCAAGCTCCATCGCCATTGTCATCCCGCCAAGTATTGCATTTGTTGTATATGCTTCTATCACAGGCGTATCTATTGCAGATATGTTCATGGCAGGAATCGTACCTGGAATTCTGATGGGCGTTGCCCTTGTGATCGTGGTTATGGTGGAAGCCAGAAAAAAAGGCATTCAGCCAGCCCAGAAGAAAGCGACTGCAAAAGAGCGCTGGGATGCATTTAAGGATGCTTTCTGGGGATTCTTAATGCCGGTTATTATTCTGGGTGGTATTTATGGCGGTATTTTTACTCCTACTGAGGCAGCGGCTGTATCTGTTGTATACGGTCTGTTTGTAGGTATGGTGATTTATCGTGAGGTTAAATTAAAAGACCTGTTTGACATTTGCGTGGATTCTGCGAAAACAACTGGTGGAATCATGCTGATCGTAGCAAGTGCTTCCCTGTTTTCCTATGTATGTACCAAATTCGGTATCGCAGACGCAGCTTCAGCGCTTCTTGGAAGCATTGCACATAACCAGTTTACCTTCCTTCTGATCGTAAACATTATTTTCCTGATTGCAGGCTGCTTCATCGATGCAAACTCTGCTATGTACATTTTTATTCCGGTTATGCTTCCGGTATGCAAAGCACTTGGCTATGATGTGGTTGCATTTGGTGTGATGGCAACTGTAAACCTTGCAATTGGACAGGTAACTCCGCCGGTTGGTGTCAACCTGTTTGTGGCAATCGGAATCAAGATCAAAAAAGGCATGGAGGTTACCCTTCAGGAAATTTCAAAAGCAGTTATGCCCATGCTGGCAGCCTGTGTGGCCGTGCTTCTTGTGGTTACCTATATTCCGGTAACTTCAACGGCTCTTCCGAGAGCACTTGCTAAAAATGGTGCATATTCCGGAGATTCTTCCTCTGGTGATAACGGCTCATCCACAGCTTCTGCAGCCGGAGACGGGGATTATTCCTTCAATGAGATCGCAGATTACAGTGATCTTGGCTGGGAGGAAACCACCTGGAATTTTGCATGCTCTACAACTGAGACTTCTACCTGGGCAGACGGCGGCCGCAAGTTTGGCGAGCTGATGGAAAAGGCCACAGGAGGAAAAGTAAAAGTAAACATATATGCAGCAGACCAGCTGACAAACGGAAACCAGTCCGAGGGAATTCAGGCACTGATGAACGGAGACCCGGTACAGATTTCTATGCATTCCAATCTGATCTATTCTGCATTTGATCCAAGATTTAACGTAGTTTCCCTGCCGTTCATTTATGACTCTGTAGAAGATGCAGATGCCAAGTTTGACGGTGAGGCTGGTGAGAAATTAAAAGAAATTCTTGGTGAGTACGGACTCCATTGCATGGGTATTGCAGAGAACGGTTTCCGTGAACTGACCAACAGTGTCCGTGAAGTAAAATCTGTGGATGATATGAAAAACCTGAAAATCCGTGTTGCCGGCTCCAACCTTCTTATGGAATGCTATAAGAGATGGGGCGCAGATGCAACCAACCTGAACTGGTCTGAGACTTACACAGCCCTTCAGCAGAACACAGTTGAGGGACAGGAGAATCCGCTTCCTGCAATTGACGCAGCCAGTGTACAGGAGGTTCAGCCATACTGCTCCATGTGGGATGCCATCTATGACTGCCTGTTCTTCTGTATCAACCAGGAGATTTATGATGGTCTTACACCGGAACAGCAGGCTGTTGTAGACGAGGCAGGACAGAAAGCCGTAGAGTACGAACGTTACATCAACCGCTCCGGAGATGAAGAGATCATGAACCGCTGGAAAGACAAAAACGGCGTTACCTTCACTGCAAAAGAGGATATGGACATTGAGTCCTTTAAGGAAGCTGTTGACGGTGTAGATGAGTGGTTCATTGAGGAACTGAAATCTCAGGGATACGAGGATGCAGAAGAGCTGGTAGAGGCATTTACCGGAATTGGCGATTACAGTGACCTTGGCTGGGAGGAGACTACCTGGAATTTTGCATGCTCCACAACTGAGACTTCTACATGGGCTGATGGCGGCCGCAAGTTTGGCGAGCTGATGGAAAAGGCCACAGGAGGAAAAGTAAAAGTAAATATATATGCAGCAGACCAGCTGACAAATGGAAACCAGTCCGAGGGAATCCAGGCACTGATGAACGGAGACCCAGTACAGATTTCCATGCATTCCAACCTGATTTATTCTGCATTTGATCCGAGATTTAACGTAGTTTCCCTGCCGTTTATTTATGATTCTGTGGAAGACGCAGATGCCAAGTTTGACGGTGAGGCAGGAGAGAAGATGAAGGAAATCCTCAGTGAGTATGGACTGCATTGCATGGGTATTGCAGAGAACGGCTTCCGTGAACTGACCAACAGTGTGCGTGAAGTAAAATCTGTGGACGATATGAAGAACCTGAAAGTCCGTGTTGCAGGCTCCAATCTTCTTATGGAATGCTATAAGAGATGGGGTGCAGATGCAACCAACCTGAACTGGTCTGAGACTTACACAGCTCTTCAGCAGAACACCGTAGAGGGAGAGGAGAATCCGCTTCCTGCAATCGACGCAGCCAGTGTACAGGAGGTTCAGCCATACTGCTCCATGTGGGATGCCATCTATGACTGCCTGTTCTTCTGTATCAATCAGGATATCTATGATGGCCTTACACCAGAGCAGCAGGCTGTTGTAGACAAGGCCGGAAGAATGGCTGTTGAGTATGAGCGTTACATTAACCGTTCCGGTGCCAATGAGATCATGAACCGCTGGGAAGAGAAAAATGGCGTTACCTTTACAGCAAAAGAGGATATGGATATTGATTCCTTTAAAGAGTCGGTAGAAGGCGTGGACCAGTGGTTTGTAGAAGAACTGAAAAAACAGGGATATGACGATGGTCAGGAACTGGTGGATGCATTTAAGTAAGACAGCATAAGCGTGTATCAATTTGATACATGTGCCTCACAAATTGAACAGTGCCCTATAGAAAACACCTCCCGGAATGTGAGTAACCAACATATTCCAGGAGGTGTTTTTGGTCTGTTTTACAGTAATCCAGTGATCCTGAGAGAGCACCACACCAGCAGCAGGGCCATGATTCCATTCATCAGCTTATAATGGCTGCTGTAAAATCTTTTCAGTACATTTCCCGCAAATGCCCAGATCAGATTTCCCAGGGCTCCAAGAAACATCAGATATACAGCGAAGCAAAACAGCATAGGAATCCTTGCTTCATAGGGCAGAATATAAGCGGAAAACATGGTCAGCCCATAGATGATGATCTTTACATTTATCAGCTGCAGGAAAAATCCCATCAGCCAGGTTGGCTTTTTGTCCTGGACATTGCCAGAGGGCGGAATCCTGCGCCAGGTCTGCCAGGCAAGATAGAGTACATAAGCTGCGCCCAGATATTTCATAACCGGCTGGATTCCTGGAATGATTTTTCCAAGAGTACTGCAGAACAGTCCGGAAAGACACATCAAAGTGAGAGAGCCGCTCCAGATTCCGGTCATAAAGCGGATATTACCGGAAATGCCATATTTGCTGGCTGTGGACAGCAAAAGAATATTATTGGGGCCAGGCGACCAGACGGTAAGGATGGCAGACAGGGTCATTTCTATGAAGACAGATAAAGGCATGGGACTTCCTCCTTAGGTAAGTTTAAACATCTGAGCTACGAAAAGAAAGGCGCAATATACAAAACGCTATGTGTTCGTAAACCCCATACAAAATATGATTTTTAATAATAACACAAAAATATCGGATTGTATATAAGAGGAGGCAGAACTTCCCAGGTTACTGTTTACTGGTAACCTTCCCAGTGACCGGTAACTATTGTAATCGAAATTCGGTTAAATGTTTGTTAAATTCGTGCAAAATGGGAATGATTATGTTATAATGCAGAAAATAAGACGGCTATGAAAAAATAGAATTTACTTTTAACAGGAAAGAGTGATTTGAGTTTGAAAATAATAGTACGTGAGGAGGACGTGTTTATGCTGAAAACCTGGATTCCGGAGGAGATTCCGGAAAAAGAGGAGCTGAAGAAACGGATTAAAGAAGCTGGCGAGAAGCTGTATCAGCAGCAGATGAAGCTGAAAGAACACAAGCTGCCTGTGCTGGTACTTTTTGAAGGCTGGGGAGCCTCTGGCAAAGGTACCACAATCGGCAGAGTGATCAAATACATTGATCCCCGTTTCTTTAAAGTAGCAACCATGTCAAAGCCTACAGAGGATGAACTGCGCAGACCATTTCTGTACCGGTATTTCAATCAGATTCCGGAAGCCGGCAAATTTACCTTTCTGGATTCTGGCTGGATGGAGCAGACCTGCAAAGACTGTCTGAACGGTCTGGAAGAAGAGGATTATGCAAAGCGGATCGACAGCATCAAACATTTCGAGCGACAGCTCACAGACAACGGTTATCTGGTTCTGAAATTTTTCATGCAGATTGACAAAAAAGAGCAGACCAGACGTATTGAGAAGCTTAACAAAGAGCAGGATACAAAATGGCGTGTGGATGCCTTTGACAAGTGGCAGAACGAACATTACAAACATTGCCAGAAGGTTTTCGACCGCTATCTGACAGATACGAATACTTCTATTGCACCATGGTATATTATTGATGCAAAAGACCGCAACTTCGTAGAACTTCAGGTTCTTGAAATAATGGTAAATAACATTGAGGTAGCCTTGCAGAACAGCACACACAGCGCACCGCTTCTCCCAAACATTTTTCCGCTTGAGAAAATGCCGAAGCTTTCGGAAATCGAACTGACAGACAAGGTGATCGAGGATGAAGAATACAAGAAAGAGCTGAAGCATCTCCAGAAGAAGCTGGGCGAACTGCATAACCGTCTGTACCGTAAGCGTGTGCCGGTGATCATTACTTATGAAGGCTGGGACGCAGCCGGAAAAGGAGGCAATATTAAGCGGATCACAGAAGCCCTTGATCCCCGTGGCTTTGAGGTCCATCCAATCGCCAGCCCGGAACCTCACGAAAAGGCGCGTCACTACCTCTGGCGCTTCTGGACCAGATTGCCCAAAGACGGTCACATTGCCATCTTCGACCGCACCTGGTACGGCCGCGTAATGGTAGAGCGTCTGGAAGGCTTCTGCAGCGAGAACGACTGGAAACGTGCTTACAACGAGATTAATGAATTCGAGAAGGAACTGTCCGACTGGGGTGCCGTGATTATCAAATTCTGGGTCCAGATCGACAAAGACACCCAGTTGGCCCGCTTCACCGACCGTCAGAACAATCCTGAAAAACAGTGGAAGATCACCGACGAAGACTGGCGCAACCGCGAAAAATGGGATGCTTATGAAGGTGCTGTAGATGAAATGCTTGCCAAGACAAGCACCACCTATGCACCATGGCATATCCTGGAATCTGTAGACAAGAAGTATGCGAGAATTAAAGCTCTTAAGATTGTAATAAAAGAATTGGAAAAGGCATTAGAGCGTGTTTGAAAAATCATTATTACAAATTATGATGTACATCCTTCAGAAAGCCTTTTTTAAACGTATTCTGGAATAGCAGCATAATAAGCAAAATCGCTGGTCAACAACCAGCGATTTTGCAATATATATTCATGCAGCAGACCATTTAAGGAGCGGATTTCGTAATGCCGGGATCCATGATTTCCGTCACGCTCTCAGATAATTCCGCATGGTTTTAAGTGCATTCTTTTCCAACCGGCTGACCTGTGCCTGGGAAATCCCGATTTCCTGGGCCACCTCCATCTGGGTTTTGCCCTCGTAAAAACGCAGATCAATAATATGCCGTTCCCGCTTATTCAGCCGGTTTATAGCTTCCCGGAGGGACAGATTTTCTACCCAGGTCTCCTCCTTGTTTTTCTTATCGCTGATCTGGTCCATCACATAAAGCGTATCCCCGCCTTCCGTATAAACCGGTTCAAAAAGTGACACCGGATTCTGTATCGCATCCATAGCATATACAATCATCTCTTTATTTATCCCTATTTCGCTGGCAATTTCCGCAATGGTAGGCTCCCTCAGATTTGTTTTCATATAGGTTTCTTTTGCATAAATTGCACGATAAGCAATATCCCGCAGAGACCGGCTCACCCGGATACTGTTATTGTCACGAAGATACCTTCGTATCTCCCCAATGATCATAGGCACTGCATAAGTAGAAAATTTTACATTCAATGTAGTGTCAAAATTATCAATTGCTTTTATAAGCCCAATGCAGCCAATCTGAAAAAGATCGTCCATATTTTCGCTGCTGTTGGAAAAACGCTTGATCACGCTGAGGACCAGCCGCAGATTTCCTTTGATGTAAAGTTCCCTGGCTTCTTCATCACCCTCCTTGATCCTGCGAAAAAGCTCTTCTTTTTCTTCTGCCTTCAGTACCGGAAGCTTCGATGTATTGACTCCGCAAATTTCAACTTTGTTAAGTGCCATTATTTGAATCCTCCTTTTGTGCATCGCGAAGCGTGCTGCTGAGAACGAAGTGAACAGTAACAATGATTCTCACGTGGGAGGATAAATATTCTTTTTTCGGGAAAATATAAAAATTATTGCCCCTTGACAATTGGGAAAATAGCATTAATCTTTTTTACAGCAATACTTTTCATCAATTTCTACCAGGATAATGTCATCTCCGATCTGCCGGATACAATTCCATGGAATTATATATTCACTTCCGGCTCCCCAGAAACAAAAGCAGAAACTGCCAGGTCCGGGAACCACAAGGGCGGTAATACATCCGGTTTCACAGTTAAATTCCACATCCACCGGACAGCCAAGTGTACGGCAGGGACAGATATTGATCACTTCTTTTTGCTTTAATTCGCAAATACGCATGAAAAGCACCTGTTTTTTATGATATTATGCAAAAAGTCTGAAAATATGTATGGAGTTTATTGACATACTTTCTATGATTAAAGTATAATAAGAAATAGGTACTTCAGTCCGTTTTATGTTACTGAGCGAACAGAAAAGAGGAAAGTCTGCTGCCCGGATTGTATGGCAGAAGGGGAGACATGAGGAAGGGGAAATACATACATGAGATGTCCATACTGTAATCAGGATAATACAAGAGTAGTAGATTCAAGACCAGTGGAAGAGACTAATTCCATAAGACGCAGAAGACTGTGCGATTCCTGTGGAAGAAGATTTACCACTTATGAGAATGTGGAGATAATTCCGTTAACAGTAATCAAGAAGAATCTGAACCGTGAGCAGTACGACCGCAATAAACTGATCAACGGCGTCCGCCGCGCCTGCTATAAACGTCCCATTGCCAGCGATAAGCTGGAAGCCATGATCGATGCCATAGAAGGCGACATCTTCAATGCCGAAGATAAAGAAATCTCCAGCACGAAAATCGGAGAGATCGTGATGAGCCATTTAAAAGATCTGGATTCGGTGGCGTATGTGCGATTTGCTTCTGTGTATCGGGAGTTTAAAGATGTCAGCACCTTTATGGATGAACTGAAGAAATTTTTAAATTAGAAAAATCCTCGCCAGAGAGCGGGGATTTTTTTCTGTATAAACAATTGTTAAATGGAATAAAAAAGACAGGCCACAGCGGACCTGTCTTTTAAAAACTTCAGATAACAGAGAATCAGCAGATACCCTGAGCTTTCATAGCATCTACAACTTTCTCAAATCCGGCGATGTTAGCACCGGCAACATAGTTGTCTTTCATACCATAACGCTTAGCTGCGTCATCTGCTTTGTGGAAGATGTCTACCATGATTCCGTGAAGCTTCTCATCAACTTCCTCTGCTGTCCAGGAAAGTCTCATGGAGTTCTGGCTCATCTCAAGAGCAGAAGTAGCAACACCACCAGCGTTAGCTGCTTTACCAGGCATGAACAGAACACCGTTCTCCTGGAGATAAGTTGTAGCATCAAGAGTAGTAGGCATGTTCGCACCCTCAACTACATATTTGCAGCCGTTTGCAACAAGTGTCTTAGCACCCTCAAGAGCAAGCTCGTTCTGGGTAGCACATGGAAGGTATACATCACATTTGATGTTCCAGATTCCGGTACCTTCTGTGTAAGAAGCACCCTCAACGCGGTCTGCGTACTCTTTGATACGTCCACGTTTTACTTCTTTGATATCTTTCACAATGTCAAGCTTGATTCCTTCCGGATCATAAATATATCCGTTGGAGTCACACATAGCAACAACCTTGCCGCCAAGCTGCTGAGCTTTCTCTACAGCATAGATTGCAACGTTTCCGGATCCTGTTACGATGAAAGTCTTTCCATCAATAGAATCGTTATGTGCTTTCATGATCTCATCAAGCATATAAACAACACCATATCCGGTAGCCTGTGTACGGATCAGAGATCCGCCGTAGGTAAGTCCCTTACCTGTGAGAACACCCTCGTATAATCCGCGGATTCTCTTGTACTGTCCGAATAAGTAACCGATCTCACGTCCGCCTACACCGATATCACCAGCCGGAACATCAGTGTCAGCACCGATATATTTGGAAAGCTCTGTCATGAAGCTCTGGCAGAATGCCATAACCTCTCTGTCAGATTTGCCTTTCGGGTCAAAGTTGGAACCACCTTTACCACCACCGATTGGAAGTCCGGTAAGGGAGTTCTTAAATGTCTGCTCAAATCCAAGGAATTTTAAGATACCCTGGTTTACTGACGGATGGAAACGAAGACCACCCTTATAAGGTCCGATAGCGCTGTTAAACTGTACACGATATCCCTTGTTTACCTGAACAACGCCCTTGTCATCTACCCACGGTACACGGAAGGAAATGATTCTTTCCGGCTCTACAAGACGCTCCAGAAGGGACATGCTGCGGTATTCTTCTTCATTTTTGTCAATTACGACCTTCAGGGAATCCAGAACTTCCTTTACTGCCTGGTGAAATTCAGGCTCACCTGGATTCTGTGCTACGACTCTTTCGTATACTTCTTCTGTGTAAGACATTGTAATTCCTCCTCATCCAGATAGGTGTAAAATTTTTTAACGACGCTATTATACACTAAAGTGCTAAAAATGAAAAGAGTTTTTTTCATATTTCCAAAAATTTCATTAAGGCTTGCGAAAATGAGCCAAATATGAGATGATAGATAGCAAGAAATACATTATGCCGGAGCAGGAAAAAGACAGATATGCCGGACATAAGTAGTAAGATGAGGAGTGAAATAAATGAAAACATTCGAGAAGTCCAGTAAACTGGATAACGTACTTTATGATGTGCGAGGACCGGTAGTGGATGAAGCGGCCAGAATGGAAGAGGATGGAATGGAGATTCTGAAGCTGAATATCGGCAATCCATATCCATTTGGATTTTCTGCACCGCAGGAAGTAATTCTGGACATGCTGAGCAATATTCGTACCTCTCAGGGATATTCCGATTCCAAAGGAATCTTTTCCGCAAGAAAGGCCATTATGCAGTATGCCCAGCTTCGAGGAATTCCCGGGGTTACCATGAGTGATATTTATACAGGTAATGGTGTCAGTGAGCTGATCAATCTCTGTATGCAGGCACTTCTGGATAACGGGGATGAGATTCTGATCCCTGCACCGGATTATCCTTTGTGGACAGCTACTGCGACTCTGGCAGGTGGAAATGTAGTTCATTATATTTGTGATGAGCAGTCTGAATGGTATCCGGACATTGAAGATATTAAGAGCAAGATCACAGACAAGACCAAAGCGATTGTTATCATTAATCCGAATAACCCTACAGGAGCAGTTTATCCCAAGGAGATCCTGGAGCAGATCGTGCAGATCGCAAGAGAGCACGAGCTGATCATTTTTTCAGATGAGATATACGATCGTCTGATCATGGATGGCTATAAGCATACTTCTATTGCATCCCTTGCACCAGATGTATTCTGCGTTACTTTTTCCGGACTTTCCAAGTCCCATATGATCGCTGGTTTCCGTATTGGATGGATGATCTTAAGTGGTGCCAAGAATAAGGCGAAGGGGTATATTGAAGGTATTAACATGCTTTCCTCCATGCGTCTTTGCTCCAATGTTCCGGCCCAGTCCATTGTACAGACTGCACTTGGCGGATACCAGAGTGTAAATGAGTACATTCAGCCAGGCGGAAGAGTTTATGAGCAGAGAGATTTTATCTACAAGGCACTCAATGACATTCCGGGAATCACAGCCGTAAAGCCCAAGGCTGCGTTCTATATTTTTCCGAAGATCGATACAGAGAAATTCAATATTCACAATGACGAGCAGTTTGCTCTTGATTTCTTACATGAGAAACAGGTGCTTCTGGTACCGGGCAAGGGCTTTAACTGGAATTGTCCTGACCACTTCCGTGTAGTATATTTGCCGAATGTGCGTCAGCTGGAGAAGGCTATGGACAAGCTGAAGGATTTCTTGTCCACCTATAAACAGCGATAAGAAGATAATAAAACAATGGCAGTCACAGATTATCCATTTACAATGCCGGAGCAGAAGCATTCGCTTCTGACTCTGACAGCATTAATAATTGAGGGAGGAACGGATTATCGGACGGATTAAAAAGAAAGGAGTTTATTTGAATGGCAGGATTTAAGATGAAAGTAACACCGGAAATAGAGAACCTGACGGAGGTTTGCAAGGAGCATTCCAGCCTGGATCTGTCTCTTTATCAGAAGTATGATGTTAAGCGAGGGCTTCGTGACATCAATGGTAAGGGCGTTCTGGCAGGTCTGACGCAGATTTCCAATGTATGCGCCACGAAGGTGGTTGACGGCAAGGAAGTGCCCTGTGCGGGCAATCTTTCCTACAGGGGATATGACATCAAGGAGTTGACCAGGGGATTTATTGAAGATGACAGATACGGCTTCGAAGAAACTACCTATCTTTTACTGTTCGGCAAGCTTCCGAATGGGGAGGAACTGGAGAATTTCACCAAGCTTCTGGCGAACCAGCGCTCCCTTCCTACGAATTTCGTAAGGGACGTTATCATGAAAGCACCGTCCAAGGACATTATGAATGCCCTGTCCAGAAGTGTGCTTACACTTTATTGCTATGACAAGGAGCCAGATGATATTTCCCTTCCGAATGTACTGAGACAGTGCCTGAATCTGATCAGTGTATTTCCTCTTTTATCTGTTTATGGATATCAGGCTTACAATCACTATGTATGCGGCAAGAGCCTTTATATTCACAATCCGAAGAAAGAGCTTTCCACAGCGGAGAATATCCTCCGTATGCTTCGCCCGGATAAGAAATATTCCCATCTGGAGGCGAAGATCCTGGATCTTGCCCTGATCCTTCATATGGAGCATGGCGGTGGTAATAACTCTACATTTACTACACACGTTGTTTCCTCATCCGGAACAGACACCTATTCTGCAATCGCAGCTGCTCTCGGTTCTCTGAAAGGTCCGAAGCACGGCGGTGCCAATATTAAGGTTGTAAGTATGTTCCAGGATTTGAAGAAGAATGTGAAGGATATTTCTGACGAAGAGGAAGTAAGAGAGTATCTGAAGAAACTGCTTCACAAAGAAGCTTTTGATAAGAGAGGTCTTATTTATGGTATGGGACACGCGATCTATTCGGTATCGGATCCCCGTGCCCAGGTACTGAAAGGCTTTGTTGAGACTCTGGCCAGAGAAAAAGGCCGTATGAAAGAATACAATCTCTACGCGATGGTAGAGCAAATGGCTCCGGAGGTTATCGCCGAGGAACGCCATATTTACAAGGGTGTCAGCGCAAACGTGGATTTTTACAGCGGTTTTGTTTACAGCATGCTGGATCTGCCTCTTGAGCTGTATACACCGATTTTTGCAGTGGCACGTATTGTGGGCTGGAGCGCCCACCGAATGGAAGAGCTGATCAATACAGACAAGATCATCCGTCCGGCTTACAAGAACGTTCTGGCTCCGGCTGTATACGTACCGCTTAAGGAGCGTGAATAAGAATGACAGTGAAGCATCAGTCTTCCCTGGTCCTGGAGGGCGGGGGAAGCAGGGGAGTATTTACAGCAGGGGTTCTGGATTATCTTATGGAAAAAGAGGTGAAATTCCCATATGTGGTGGGTGTTTCCGCTGGTTCCTGCAATGCTCTTGATTATGTATCCTGGCAGCCTGGAAGGACCAGAGACTGCATGATCATAGAGGATAAGGCAAACAGCTATATTGCTACTAAGGAAGCTCTTAAGAAGCATGAGCTTTTTGACATGGATATGCTGTTTGACAAATATCCAAATGAATTGTTTCCGTTTGATTTTGATACTTTTTTTCAGTCAGATACGGAGTGTGAGATGGTAGTGACCAACTGCCAGACTGGTGATGCGGAATATATGACTGAGAAGCATGACCGAAAGCGTCTGATGGATATTGGAAGGGCTTCTTCCAGTATTCCTGTTGTGAGCCCCATGGTAGAGATTGACGGTGTTCCTTATCTGGATGGCGGCATTGCAGACTCGATTCCCCTGATCCATGCCATGGAGAAGGGATATCGGAAGAACGTGGTGATCCTTACCAGAAATATGGGTTACCGCAAGAAGAAGCCGGGGAAAAGCACTCCGCTTTATGTGGCTGCATTTCGTCATTATCCGGAATTTTTGAACACTTTATATAATCGTTACCGCAACTATAACCGGACTTTGGAGCTTCTGGAAAAATGGGAGAGGGAAGGACATATTTTTGTCATCCGCCCGGAAATGCCCACTGTGGGGCGTGCGGAGGCGAACAAAGAGAAGCTGATGGCGTTTTATCAGCATGGTTATGATGTGATGAAAGACCATTATGAGGAACTGCAGGCGTATCTGAGCAGGTGACGGGATCCTGACAGAAGCTCCGGGAAAACAGGCGCGAAATCATGTGAATACATGATTTCCGTGCATTGCAAAGCGTGTTGCCGGAGTCTGTTTGAAAAATTATTCCCGCAATCTGCACTACCATAGAAAATAAAAGAATTAAAGGATGTAACAGAATGTTTGAACGCTTTTTTCCAGATGAATATCTGGATTCAGCATATGCAGTCAACTATGAAAAACTATACCAGGAGGGATACAGGGGGATTTTGTTCGATATCGACAATACCCTGGTTCCTCATGGGGCACCGGCAGATCCGGAAGCTATCCGGCTTTTTCAGAAGCTTCGTGACATTGGCTTTTCCTGCTGTCTGGTGTCAAACAACAGGAAAAAAAGGGTAGAACCCTTTGCCGCTTCAGTAGGCGCTCAGTTCATTGAAATGGCTGCCAAGCCGTCCCGAAAAGGCTATGAAAGGGCCATGGAGAGGCTTGGAACGAACACAGGGAATACGGTCTTTATCGGAGACCAGCTTTTTACCGATATATGGGGGGCTAAGAACGCTGGCCTTCGCAATATTCTGGTAAAGCCGATCAATCCCAAGGAAGAGATCCAGATCGTGTTGAAACGCTATCTGGAGAAAATTGTATTACATTTTTATACCAAGGAGGAGAAGAATTCATGAACCATATTGTGGTGATCGGATTTATGGGTTCTGGCAAGACAAGAGTGGGGAAACGTCTGTCCAGTGACCTGGGACTGACATTTGTGGATGTGGACAAGGTGATCGTTAAGAAGATGAACATGTCCGTAAAGGAGATTTTACAGAAATTTGGAGAGCCATATTACCGTGCTCTGGAAACGATGACTGTGAAAGCTCTGATTGAAGATAAGGAAAGAAAAGTGATTTCTCTTGGCGCAGGTCTTCCGGTTCAGGAGCAGAATGAGCAGTATATTAAGCAGCTGGGTACGGTTGTTTACCTGAAGGGGTCTGCTGAGACTCTCCGCAAGAGACTTGAGGGAAATAGCAATCCTCTTCTGGAAGGCGAAAATCAGGATGAAAAGATCAAAAAGCTTCTGAAACAGCGTGATCCGATTTATCATAAATTTGCAGATATTGAAGTTGTGACAGGAGTGAAGCCTTTTGAGGAGCTGATCAAGGAAATTGAAGGACAGCTTCCGTGAATACAAAAGTATTTTGCCATAATATATGGGAAAAATAGGAAAATTTGGCTGCATATGAAAAAAAGTAGTTGAAAAAATGGTACATATATAATAAAATATTTCTAGTCATAAGCACTATAAGGAGGAAAAATTAATTATGATTTCAGCAGGTGATTTCAGAAACGGTGTCACAGTAGAAATTGATGGCAACGTTTGTCAGATCGTAGAATTCCAGCACGTTAAACCGGGTAAGGGAGCTGCTTTCGTTAGAACCAAATACAAAAATATTATTACAGGATCCGTGTTAGAGAAATCTTTCCGTCCTACAGAGAAATTCCCTACAGCACGTATCGAGCGTGTTGATATGCAGTATCTCTACAGCGATGGCGGATTATATTACTTCATGAACGTAGAGACATTTGACCAGGTTGGTCTTACAGAAGAGCAGGTTGGCGATTCTCTTAAATTTGTAAAAGAGAATGAGATGGTTAAGATCTGTTCTCACAATGGCAATGTATTCGCTATTGAGCCTCCGTTATTCGTTGAGCTTGTAGTTACAGAGACAGAGCCAGGATTCGCTGGAAATACAGCTCAGGGTGCTACCAAACCGGCTATTGTTGAGACAGGAGCACAGGTTATGGTTCCGCTGTTCGTTAACCAGGGCGACAAGCTGAAAATCGACACCAGAACAGGCGAGTACCTGTCACGAGTATAAATAAATAACTGCGGAGCAGTTATTTATTTATGAGCAAGTAGCGGAAGCGGATTGCGAATATCCGCTAGAATAACTGCGGAGCAGTTATTTATTTATGAGCAAGTAGCGGATTGCGAATATTCCGTTCTAAATAGCATAAGCTGTTTATTTATGTGCCATCGGCGTATGCCGGTGGCATATTTTGTTAATTTCAGACACATTTTATAAATTATTGTATACCAAAAATAAGGAGGAGCACAAATGGAATATACAACACTTGGAAAAACTGGTCTTAAGATTTCCCGTATGGGATTTGGCGGAATCCCCATCCAGAGAATTGACGCGGAAGGTACTAAGAAATTAATGAAGCAGCTGGCAGAAGAGGGTGTGAATTATATCGATACAGCCAGAGGCTATACGGTCAGCGAGGAGTATCTTGGTTATGCCCTTGAAGGAATTCGTGACAAATTTGTTCTTGCCACCAAGAGTATGGCAAGAACCAGAGAAGCCATGGCAGCAGACATTGAGAAGAGCCTTGGCAATCTTCGGACCAATCACATTGACCTGTACCAGGTACATAACCCAAGCATGGAACAGCTGGACACCGTTATTGGTGAGGGCGGTGCCCTGGAGGCTCTTCTTGAGGCAAAGAGAGCAGGTAAAATTGGTCATATCGGTCTGACCGCACATTCTACAGCTGTTTTTGAGCGCGCACTGAATCTGGACTGGGTGGAGACAATCATGTTTCCATATAATATCGTAGAAAACCAGGGCGACGGGCTGATCCGCAAATGTCAAGAGAAAAATGTGGGCTTTATTGCCATGAAGCCATTAGCAGGCGGTGCAATTGAGAATGGCACTCTTGCACTTCGTTATGTCTGTTCCAACCCGGCTGTTACGGTGGTAATCCCGGGAATGGCAGAAGTATCTGAACTGGAAGAGAACATTAAGGCATGCTCTGACACAGCACCTCTTACAGAGGCAGAGCTTGCAGAAATGGAACAGATCCGCCATCAGCTGGGCACCAATTTCTGCCGTCGCTGCAATTACTGTGCGCCATGTACTGTTGGAATCAGCATCCCAAGTGCATTCCTTTTCGCAGGATATCTGGAACGCTACAATCTGGCTGACTGGGCGAAAGACCGCTACGGCAGCATGGCAGTGAAAGCTTCTGCATGTGTGGGATGCGGCAAGTGCGAGACAAGATGCCCATATCATCTGCCAATCCGGGAAATGCTGAAGAAGGTTGCAGAAGAATTTGGAGAATAATAAAAACTGCCCTGTGCGTCTCCAATGGTTTTTCAGATAATTTTACAAAAAAAAGAAAAAATGTATTGACTCTATAGTAACTATATAGTTTAATATAAAGAAGCCTTAAGAAAACCTTATAGCAACTACAAAGTTGCGGATAAGAAAAATAAGCGATACTGGCCACGGAGTGAACAGTATCGAATACACGAAAACAGGATCTGATCAAGGAGGATTATGATGAAAAAACTGGTGGTTATGGGATTAGCAATGGCAATGACAGCGGCTATGGTAAATGGTGTATGTACTCAGCCGGTACAGGCAGCTGATGGAGAAGGACTGAAGGTAGCACTTTTACTTTCCGGAGCAGCAAATGACCAGGGCTGGAATCAGACAGCATACGAAGGAGCACAGAAAGCCTGTGAGAAATACGGATACGAGCTGGCTTACACAGAGAACCTGGAAGTTGCTGATATTTCCGCTGCTTTTGCTGACTATGCAAGTGCAGGTTATGATGTTGTAATTGGTCACGGATATGAGTTCGGTGATCCTGCACTGGAAGTTGCAGAGACCTACCCAGACACCAAATTCATCTGCACAGAGGCTGACGCTTCCGCTGACAACGTAGCTTCCTACGTTATGGCATGTGAGCAGACCGCTTATGTAGAAGGAATCATTGCTGCTTCTACTTCTGAGTCTGGTAAACTTGGCGCCATCGGACCGATCCCTGGAGATTCCCTTGTAAAGATCATTAACGGATATGAAGACGGAGCAAAATCCGTAAATCCTGATATCGAAGTTCAGACAGCCTGGACAAACTCTTTTGTTGATACACAGCTTGCACAGGAAGCTGCAAAAGCTATGATCGATAATGGCGTAGACGTAATCAAGCATTGTGCAAATGCTTGCGGAAACGGTGCAATGACAGCAGCTGTTGAGGCTGGAATCTGGTGCCAGGGCGATTCTTACGATCAGAGCTCTTTAGCACCTGACAATATTCTTGATTCTGCAATTTACAATCTTGATGTTGTAATTGATACTGCCCTTGGCAGCGTTGCAGACGGAAGCTTTGAGGGAGATGTTTACAACCTTGGTATGGCAGATGGCGCAGTAGAAGTTCTCCTTTCCGACAATCTTTCCGATGATGTGAAAGCAACTGCACAGGATGCAATTGATAAGATCGTTTCCGGCGAGCTTGAGGTTGAGCGCGACTACACAATGAGACAGTAAGAAATCGGATTTGTAACCGCGGATTGAGATATCTGTTTTTATAAAAATGGCTCGCAATCTGAAATCCGGCAACTGATTGTTCAAAGACAAATGAAGCTGAAATGGAGGAAAGTTATCAATCAGTCAGTGGAGATAACCTTCCGAAGTTTCAGCTTTTTAAAACACTTTAATTATACGAGAAAAAGGAGAAAACCATGTCTCTTCTTCAAATGAAACATATCTGTAAATCATTTTCCGGCGTATATGCAAATGAGGATATCAACCTGACTGTAGAAAAAGGTGAAATCCATGCTCTCCTCGGTGAGAACGGAGCCGGAAAGACCACACTTGTTAATATTATATTTGGTCTTTACACTGCAGACAGCGGTGAAATTTTGTGGAAAGACAAGCCAGCGGATTTTGCCTCTCCAAGGGAAGCTATCGATGCAGGCATTGGAATGGTCCAGCAGCATTTTTCCCTGGTAAATAAAATGACAGTTCTGGATAACATTGTCCTGAATCTGAAGGACAACTCCTTTTTCCTGGACAGAGCTGCTGCAAAAAAGAAGCTGACTGATCTGGCAGAAAAATACGGACTCTACGTGAACCCGGATGCTGTGATCAGTGATCTGTCAGTGGGAGAACAGCAGCGCGTGGAAATCCTGAAAGCATTATACAGAAATGTAGAACTTCTGATTCTGGATGAGCCTACTGGCGTGCTCACCCCTCAGGAAACCACGCAGTTCTTTGAAGTTCTCCGCAATCTGAAAAAAGAGGGCTATGGAATCATTATCATCACCCATCGTATGAGCGAGATTATGGCAATCAGTGACAAGGTTACCATTCTTCGGGATGGCAGACAGGTGGCAGATCTTGTGACTGCAGACACCAATCCGGAAGAGCTGTCTGCCTATATGATCGGACGAGAGCTGAATGATGACTATCATATAGAAGGTTCTCCCAAAAAAGATATTATGCTGGAATTGAAAAATGTGTCCAATCATCACAGAAAACACAGCCGTCATAAGCTTGAGAATATCAGCCTTACCATTCACAAAGGAGAAATCCTTGGAATTGCCGGTGTGGAAGGAAACGGACAGAAAGAGCTTGCAGAGGTGATCACCGGAATCCAGAAAGCCGGTGAGGGCGAAATCCTTCTGGACGGACAGAATCTGGCAGGAATCAATATCCGCGGACGTTATGAAGCAGGTGTTTCCTATATTTCAGAGGACAGATTGTCAGACAGTCTGATCACCGGAATGAACATTTCAGAAAACCTTGTTCTCCGGGAATATGGGAAGCCTCCATTTGCAAACCATTCTATTATAAACAAAGCAGCTATTCGTAAAAATGCAGCAGAAAAAATGAAACAATATCAGGTGCGCGCATCCGGAAAGTCGGGGATTGATACGCTTGTAAAGCTTTTGTCAGGTGGAAACCAGCAGAAGCTGATCATAGCCAGAGAGCTGAACGATCATGCAAAAGTGATCGTGGCAAGCCAACCTACCAGAGGTCTTGACATCGGTGCTACAGAATTTGTCCGTCAGCAGCTTATAGATCAGAGAAATGCAGGAAAAGGTGTTATGCTGATCTCCGCAGACCTGGAAGAAATTATGGCGTTAAGTGACAGGATTGCAGTGCTTTTTGGTGGAAAAATCGTGGGAATCCTGAATAGAGAAGAAGCTACTGTACAGAAAATCGGCCTTCTCATGGGCGGAATTTCAGAAGAGGAGGCAAGATAATGGAGAAGGAAAAAAGAACAAGAGGGATTACAGATGTACTTCTGATTCTTGTGATTACAATTCTGGCAGGTACGGTTTTGATCCTTGCATGCGGCGCAAGCCCGATGGAAGCATACGGTCTTTTCTTCCGTGGAATCTTTGGAACACCTGCAGGATTTGCAGAAATTTTTGTAAAAGCATGCCCGCTGATCCTTACAGGTCTTGGCTGCGCAGTAGCATATCGTACCGGCTTTTTCAACATTGGTGCAGAAGGACAGTTTTATGTAGGGGCAATGGCAACTACCATGGTAGCTCTGAACTGGACTGCTGTTCCGGGAATACCAAGAATTATCCTTTCCCTGGTAATCGGATTTCTGGCAGGTGGCGTGTGGGCGCTGATCGCAGCAGTGTGCAAAGCAAAATTCAATATTTCCGAAATTATTGTCACTATCATGCTGAACTATATTGCAATTAATTTTCTTGGCTATGCAGTCCGTTCCTTCCTGATGGACCCGGAAGGAAATGTTCCCCAGTCTGCGAAAATTGACAAAGCCGTACAGCTTGGAACCCTGATCCGGGCAACCCGTTTTGATGCAGGCATTCTGATCGCAATCATCTGTGTACTTGTAGTTTGGTTTTTCCTGGAAAAAACAACTATGGGATACGAATTGAAGGCAGTTGGACTGAACAAACGTGGAAGCACCTGCAACGGTATTTCTGTTATGAAAAATATTGTGCTTTCTGCCTTTTTAAGCGGCGGACTTTCCGCAGTGGCAGGCGGAATCGAGGTCCTTGCCATTCAGAAAAAGCTTCTGGAGGGAATCTCCTCAAACTGTGGCTATACAGCTGTTTTGATCGCACTTGTGGCATTTAATAATCCTATTGGCGTATTCTTTGTGGCAGTGCTTTATGCAGCAATGCAGGTAGGCGCAAGCTCTATGCAAAGACAGCTTGGAGTACCGTCTGCAATCGTTAACATTTTGATCGGTCTGGTTGTTGTTTTGATCCTGGGAAGAGAACTGTTTCATTTCAAAAAGAAACAGGCAAAAGTTGGAAAAGGAGGAAATGCGTAATGCTTCAGCAGATTTTCAGTTTAAGCTTTATGACGGCTTTTCTGGCCGCAGCAGTTCGTCTGGCAGTGCCGCTTATGTATGGCGGAATTGGTGAGACCATTGCGGAAAAATCCGGTATTCTGAATATCGGAATGGAAGGTGTTATGCTCAGCGGTGCATTCTTTTCCTTTGCAGGTGCCTGGTATTCCGGCAATCTGTTTGTGGGACTTCTGTGCGGTATGGCAGGAGGACTTGTAGTCAGTCTGCTTCACGGACTTCTTTCCATTACACTGATCCAGAACCAGTCTGTTTCCGGTCTTGCCATCAACATGCTTATGCTTGGCGTCACCAGCTTTTTGTTTAAATTAATGTCAAATGGACAGGGCTATCAGCAGATCGAGACCTTCCCAAACATTGCCATTCCAGGATTGTCAAAGATTCCGCTGATCGGAGATGCATTTTTTAACTGCGATTTTCTGACCTATATCCTTTATGTACTCCTGATCCTTACCTGGATTTTTTACAAAAAAACCAATCTGGGGCTGTCTTTTATGGCAGTGGGAGAGCACCCGCGTGCAGCAGAATCCGCCGGCATCCAGGTGAAAAAATACCGCTGGATCGTGATGGTGTTCAACGGAATCCTAGGAGGAATCGGCGGTGCATATCTGGTACTGGTACAGCTTGGCGTTTTTACGGAAAATATGATTTCCGGCCGTGGCTATATTGCTCTTGCAACTGTTATTCTTGGACGATATACACCTTTTGGAATGTTTGGAGCAGCTCTTTTGTTCGGAGCAGCCAATGCCCTGCAGATTCGTCTCCAGACCATAGGTGTATCCATCTCCCCGTTCCTTCTGGCAATTTTGCCATATGCGCTGACCCTTATTGCAATGCTTGGGGCTGCCGGAAAGAACAGTGAACCAGAAGCTCTTGCTAAGCCTTATGTAAAAGGCTCAAGATAGGAGTATATATGGCAAATAAAGAGTATCTGAATGTAAACGAGCTGGCGACCTTATTCGGATTGAACGTGCAGACCCTGCATTATTATGACAAGATCGGAATTCTGAAGCCCAGTTACAGAGACCCGAAAAACGGATATCGGAAATATCGTTTTGATCAGACTTATAAGCTTGCCTCCATCCGCTATATGCGAAAACTGGGCTATTCCATTGAGGCAGTCCGGGATTTTCAGGACACGAAAAGCCCTGATGAGGCGCTTAAAAGACTGAAGGAGCGTTCCGCGGCCATTCATGCCCAGTGGGAAGAGATGATGCGGATCGACCATGCGATTTTGCGAAAAATACAGTTTATTGAAGATTCGAAAGCAGGAATTGATTACGAAAATATCCAGGTGGTGAAATATCCAGAGCGAAAATATATTCCCATCGGAGCAGAAGAGGAGCTTTATGCAGGCGAATCCTTCTACTTTTATCCAACCATTGTATTTTATGGGGAAAATAGCAAGGAATTTGGAGCGCTTCTTACAGATGCCGTTCCAGAGGAAAATGCGGAGATACGCACGATTCCTGCAGGAACTTATGTGGTGGGGTATCACAAGGGAGCATATGAAAAGATTCAGGACAGCTTTAAAAGGATAAAGGAATGGGGACAGGATCTGAATCTGGAGGATACGATTCTGGCGCTGAATATTATCGATCAGTTTGTGGAACAGGATAATGATAATTATTCTACCAGAATTGAGATCAGGATTGCAGATACAAAATAGAGGAAAAGCTACGCGAGAAAGAAAAATGCAATGATTAAGAATGTGAGGGACAAAAAATGGCAGTAAAGATTTACCATGGAGATATTTTGTTTACACCGTCAGCAGACAGGTTAGAGGTTCACGAAAATAGTTATATAATTGTGGAAGAGGGAGTTGTTTCACAGATCTGTGAAAAGCTTCCGGAGCAGTATCAGGGCGCAGAGGTTGTAGATTACGGCGATAAGCTGATCATTCCGGCTTTTTCCGATCTTCATGTACACGGAGCCCAGTATGTACAGCGAGGAATCGGTATGGGCTGTCTGCTTTCCGACTGGCTGAATCATTATACATTTCCGCAGGAATCCCGTTTCCAGAATATGGAATATGCGAAAAACTGCTACGATGCATTTGTAGATGATATGCTCCGTCATGGTACTTTCCATGCCAATGTTTTTGCAACCATTCACCGTGAGGCCACAAACTATCTCTTTGATAAAATGGAAGAGAAAGGCATGTATGGTTATGTGGGAAAGGTGAACATGGACTGCAATTCTCCGGAATTTCTCACCGAGACCACAGAGGATTCCCTGAAGGAAACAGAGAAGTATCTGGCAGAACATGAGGGCAGCAAAAAGGTGAAAACCATTCTGGCTCCCCGTTTTGCCCCGACCTGCAGCAAGCCGCTGATCGATGGTCTTGGCAAGCTGGCAGCAAAATATCATTGTGGTGTGCACACTCATCTGGTAGAGTCTCTGTGGGAGGCACAGGAAGCTCTGAATCTGTTTCCGGGCTATAGTTCTGACGCAGAAATTTATGAGCGCGCAGGTCTGATGGATCACGGTCCGTCTATTTTCGCCCATGTTATTTTCCCAACTGAGGAAGATAAGCGGATTCTGAAAAAACATGGAAGCTTTTCTGTTCACTGCCCGGATGCCACTGTGAATATTATTGCAGGAATTATGCCGCTGCAGCATATGGAGGCTGAGGGACTGAAAATTGCCATGGGAACTGACATTGCCGGTGGCCATGGAATCGGCATCTACCGCCAGGTTGCAAGAGCCGTGCAGTTATCCAAGCTGAAAGAATTCTACGAGCCACAGGAGAGTAAGACCATTACCATTACACAGGCATTCTACCATGCAACCAAAGAGTCTGGAAGTGTATTCGGTAAGGTTGGTTCTTTCGAAAAAGGGTATGCATTTAATGCCCTTGTGATTGATAATATGGAAGATCCATGGACAAAAATGACTGCAGAGGAGAAACTGGAGCGTTTCTGCTACATCGGAGATGACCGGAATATTAAGGCCAGATATATTGATGGGGAGCTGTTGGAGCAGGAATTTTAGAAATTTGCTATTTAGTGTGTTGGGAGGGTGAAAAGTTTTCAGGAGGGACGCATTTGGACAATGTGTATTACTCACTCGCCGGCGCAACGCTCCGATGAACTAATCGCTAACTGCGACTAATGCGTTCGGGAGAGCCCTCACGCATAAGTCTCCGTAAGCGCTGGATTTCATCTGCGCTAAGAACGCGCCTGAAATGGCTCGCTGGAGTAATACACATTGCCCAAATGCTGTGTGTCGGCTGGGACTGATTCTATTTAGGAACTTTTAACGAGGAAGAGGGGGAGTGATTGGTTTTCTGATACTTTCTTGGCAATGATGGATTAGATAAAAACAATAAAGCTGCGAAGTACCAACCATCTAAATGAGGTATCGAAGACACATATAATAATATGTCAAGTTCTTTGTTTGCAAAACAGCCCTAAAAATGTGCAAATACTTCATAGAAATTGTAAAAGCCGCTAATTTCCGGCAAGATTTCCATAAACTTTCGTTTCCGATATAGTATATGGAAGCCAGTCACTCACCCTCCCCACCTGTTGAAAGTTCCTATGTACAAATAAGTCCTAGCCAGTACACAGCATTCGGGCAATGGTGATTGCTCCAGCGAGCCATTTCAGGCGCGGTTTTAGCGTAGGCGAAATCCACTGCTTACGGAGACTTAATCGTGAAGGCTCTCCTGAACGATTTAGTCGCAGTTAGCAGTTAGTTCGCTGGAGCGTTGCGCCGGCGAGTGAGCAATCACCATTGTCCGAGTGCGTCCGCCTTGAACAACTTTCAACACACTAAATAGCAAAACACCATATTGACAGCTTTGCAAAAAATGCATATAATAATATCTTAGCGAAAGCACAATTACACAAACTTCGTCTGCGCACCAGCAATACCTATTATATACGATTAGGGCTTGTACTGGTTTCGACGGGGGTTTTGAAGTTGTGGAAGCCATCCGCAGTCTCCCGAACTGCGTAATAACGGGAAATTCTAAATATAAACGCTGACGATCAGTTAGTAATGGCAGCCTAAGTGCTGCCCGTCAGTCCTGTTGCACTCACACTTCAGGAGTCTGGCGTCGACCTTGTGAGAAACCTTGCCGGGTAAGCTTTGCCCCGGTAGATGTATCATGAAGCTACTGAAGCAGTAAGCCTGTCGGTGGGCGTGCTGCGGAGGGAATGTTAATACAGCGACTGTGATGGGAGATGCCGCAAGGGATAGACTTTCGGACGCGGGTTCAATTCCCGCCAGGTCCATAGTGAAAACGCCGTATTTACGGCGTTTTTTCTTTTTCGTGTTGCATAGTTGTGAAATGCGAATTAATTTTATCTGTAAATTTCTTTTGCTCATCGTTGATCACATTTCTGTATACAGCCTTTAGAACGGTATCTGTTTTCCATCCACCTCTTGCCATAATGTACTGATCCGGGATACCAATTGCGTGCATGATCGAAGCAGAGTAATGTCGGAGATCATGAAAACGGAATGGTATAACCATTCCTTCAAATGGACTTATTGATTGCTACAGTGCTGTTACAATATAAGCCTTTTATGTTTGGACTATTAAATTCATAGTCCATTACGTCTATACCGTCCGCGCAGGTCTGGTCTTGTAATTCCTCATATGTGCTCATGTAAACACCTCCCGCTTTAGTATATCTCAATACGTGTACAAAAATCTGTACAGTTGCTTCCACAAAAAGAAAATTGACAAATATTTCGGAGTGACATATAATATATTTAACAAGAGAACCGTTGGTCAGTGCACACCTGACCGCCGGATAAAGCATCAGCTAAAAATAGCGCCTTACTTTACCAGAGCAGGGGCGCTATTTTTTATGCGAAAAAGTAATAACAAGAGTTATGACTGCACAAAGCATAATTACAAAAGTAAATAAATCACTGTATGTAACCATCAGCACCAGCCTCCTTTCACAAAAGTGTCCGGCGGCTGACATAACACCCCAACAGTTCCCTGGGTAAATATATTATATTGTCAATGTACATTCTGGCAGATATGCCGATTATTTCCTTTTGTTTTTCACAAATTCAGCAAACTGGCGAATTTCATTCAATTCGTCTTCGGTGTATTCTTTGCCATCAAAATGAGCGGCAAGAGTGGTAAGTTCGTCATTAAGTCCGAGGAGAGTATCAGCAGAAACATTTAAGCAATCAGCAATTTTCTTTATTGTATTTACGTTTGGTTCTCTATTTCCACTCTCATATAATGAATATGTAGATTTTGCTACGCCAATATTTTCTGCCACTTCTTTCTGGGATAATCCAGATCTTAAGCGAGCTTCTTTTAAATTGTCATTAAAATTGTCACCCATAATTGGTACCTCCTGATAATTCGATTATAGTTGCATATTGAAAAACTGTCAACAGAAAAGTTTGCAAAATGAAAAGAAAAGTATTGATAAATTTGCAAATAGCAATTATAATATAATTTCAGTTTGCAAAACGCAAATAAGCGAAAGGAGGAAATGAGATGTTTAGAAATTTAGAAGCGGAACAAGCCAGATTTGGTTATACAAATCAGCAGATGGCAGACAAGTCAATGATGTTTGCAACTGACAACGAACCAAGAGAGAAAGGAGGTGACAACGATCGTAATGACGGTTATTTTTGGTTATCAGTGTCTTCGGTCGATTTGGAATTATCAGTACCTTCTTCAACAGGTGAGCATGTGTCTTGAGTCTGTGAATACTGTTTATGCAGCTCTTCGACAGTTTCTTTTAACTATGACATTTTTCTTGAAATATGTTAAGAGCACATAACTAAGTTCGGCACATAATTACGGTTATGTTCTTAAGCACATAACCGTAAAAACTGGCTGTTCTGTGACACACCAAACGGAGCCCAGGCCAGCGCTATTGTGTACACAATGGTAGAAATGGCAAAAGCCAATGGAGTAAACGTCTATCACTATCTTACCTATCTGCTGGAAAAACTGCCTGATGATTGGATGAGTGATGATGAATTAGAACTTCTGGCGCCATGGAACGAAACTGTCAAAGCTGAGATCGAACGTCGTGCAAACGAATCAAATCAATCATATGTGAATTGTCAAGGTGCTCCGGCTACTGAAAAGTAGTCGGGGATTTTTCTTACAGAGAATATTTAAATAAATATGATGTAAACAAAGACGCATGAGTGTGGAGTGTGTGATTGAGAAATTTCAGAAAAAGTGAAAATCAGTCAGGGCCCCCTTTGGGGAGTCCCTGACTAAATGTAGCTATTCCTCAAATTCCGCAATCACCACATACCCACTAAGCGGTGCCTTTTCCACACTGACAATGGTTCCTTCCTTTGCCTTGATTCTCTGTGAGTTCGGATAGCAGCCGGACATGGCTACAGCAGGCTCAATGATATAGCTGTAGTTCATGTAGGACTGATATTCCGTGATCTGAATCTTATCTCCCGGTTTCACCAGTCCCGGACGCTCCATTTTAAAACTTTCCTGACGCATGTGAATTCCCTCTTTTCAAAAATTGATTTATATTTTACACTGTACTTAGAGCGTGTTTGAAAAATCATTCCCGTAATCTGCACGCCCCACTTTGCGGGAGATTTCACCCGAATTCGGTTGCCGTAGCCCGCTACGGCGCCCTCATCCGAGCGAAATCTCCCACAAATTGTGACGCACATCTTGCAGAAAGCCTTTTTCAAACACGCTCTAGCATAGCACAAAACAGAAAAAAAGTCATCTGTAAGAAAATGTGCTGGCGTTCACAAAATCATCATACCCCTGTGTTAAGATACAGGTAAATCGTACAAAAAGGTATAAAAACCATGCGATAAATGAGGTTGACCAAAAAGGGAGGACAAGATATGGATACATTAAAAATCCTTGTAGTGGATGATGAAAGCCGAATGAGAAAGCTTGTAAAAGACTTTTTAACAAAGAAGAATTTTCAGGTGCTGGAAGCAGGAGATGGCGAGGAAGCCATGGATATCTTTTATAAGGAAAAAGATATTGCCCTGATCATCCTGGATGTAATGATGCCAAAGATGGACGGCTGGGAAGTATGCCGTGAGGTGCGCAAGAATTCCAAAGTGCCGATCATTATGCTGACAGCAAGAGGAGATGAGCGTGATGAGCTTCTTGGTTTTGACCTGGGTGTGGATGAGTATATTTCCAAGCCATTCAGCCCGAAGATCTTGGTAGCCAGAGTAGAAGCTATCCTTCGCCGTACCGGACAGACCGGAGCGGAAGATGTGCTCAGCGCAGGGGGAATTGTGATCGATAAGGCTGCCCATCTTGCAACAGTCGATGACAAGCCTATGGATCTTAGCTTTAAGGAATTTGAGCTTCTTACTTACTTTTTGGAAAATCAGGGAATTGCTCTTTCCAGGGAAAAAATCCTTAATTCTGTTTGGAATTATGATTATTTCGGAGATGCCAGAACCATTGACACACATGTGAAGAAATTAAGAAGTAAAATGGGGGATAAAGGTGAGTACATCAAGACCGTATGGGGAATGGGTTACAAGTTTGAGGTAGAGTGATGAAGAAATCAAAGAAGCCAAAGAAAATCCGCTCCATAAAGCACCAGATCACGTTTACATTTATAGGTCTTTTATTCCTTTCCATTCTCACGATTTCCATGATCAACGGAGCATTTCTGGAAAAATATTATGTGTCAAAAAAGACGGAAACTCTTCTGGAAGCAAGGGAAGTGCTGAGTCAGATCAACACGGATTCTATGACAGAGGACGATGTGGAAAGCGAGCAGGAAGAATTGTCTTCTGAGATCATTCAGGAAAGCTCCAGGAATAATCTGACCTGGGTGGTTGTCAATGAGGATAATACGAAATATCTGTGCTGGCCGGAGAATGAAGATCAGCTGAGAAGCAAGCTGTTTTTTGGTTATGCCAGTGATCTTGACATGGATAACGGAAAAGGCACAATTCTGAAACAGACGGATAACTGTGTGGTTCAGCAGGTATATGACCGTTTCGTGGGCATGGATTATGTAGAGTGCTGGGGGAAATTTGACAATGGCAATTATTTCCTGATCCGAAGCCCTCTGGAAAGTATCCAGGAAAGCGCAAATATTTCCAATAAGTTTTATTTCTTTGTAGGAATTGTCATTATTGTTATAAGTGGAATGTGTATTATGGCAGTAACCAGAAAGCTGACCAGACCTATTTCCGAGCTGACGGAGCTTTCCCGTAAGATGACAGATCTTGATTTTGAAGCCAGATATAAAAGCAAGGCCGGCAATGAAATTGATGTGCTGGGAGATAATTTTAACAAGATGTCCAGTCAGCTGGAGCATACTATTTCCGAGCTGAAATCTGCAAACAATGAGCTGCAGAAGGATATTGAGAATAAGGTGAAAATCGATGAAATGCGAAAAGAGTTTCTGGATAATGTTTCCCATGAGCTGAAGACACCCATTGCTCTTGTGCAGGGGTATGCAGAAGGTCTGAAGGAGAACATTAATGATGATCCGGAAAGCATGGATTTTTACTGTGACGTCATTATTGATGAAGCTGCCAAGATGAATAAGCTGGTAAAGAATCTTCTTACGCTGAATCAGCTGGAATCCGGAAAAGACGCAGCTGTTATGGAGCGTTTTGACCTGACTGCATTGATCAAAGGCGTTCTTTCCACCATGGATATCATGATCAGGCAGAAAGAAGCCCGGGTGATTTTTAATGAGACAGAGCCTCTTTATGTCTGGGCAGATGAGTTTAAGACAGAAGAAGTTGTGACGAATTATGTAAGCAATGCCTTGCATCATCTGGATGGAGAAAAAATTGTGGAGATCAAAGTCCAGAAACAGGAAAACAGAGTGAAAGTAACGGTATTTAATACCGGAACCCCAATCCCGGAAGCCGATCTCCCGAATCTGTGGAACAAGTTCTACAAGGTAGACAAAGCCCGCACCAGAGAGTATGGCGGAAGCGGAATCGGACTTTCTATTGTAAAGGCTATTATGGAAGGTATGAATCAGCAGTACGGTGTTCAGAACTTTGATAACGGGGTGGAATTCTGGTTTACCCTGGATCGGAAATAAAGTAAAAATAGTCAATCTTCAGGCTGGAAATCTGGTGCTTGAAAGAGAAGATAATTGTAATTTTTCATAAAAAAAACAGTGTTAATCTGGAAAGACAATACAAACTAACAAAACAGGCGGCAGCATGGAATTAGCTCTTTGCAACCGCCTGTTTTTGCGTTATACTGTAAGAATATGAAAGTGTATGTTCAGCAATATTGTGCTTTGGGAAGGCAGTATTTGCTGATTAAAAGCATTTATATGATGGCAGAAAATGCTGCACACAATAGACGCAGTATTGACGAAAAACAGACAACAGGAGGAGCCCGAATGATAGCAATAATCGACTATGATGCAGGCAATATAAAAAGTGTGGAAAAAGCCCTTCATTACCTTGGAGAGGAAACTGTAGTTTCCAGAGATCCTCAGGTATTACTGAGTGCAGATAAAGTAATTCTTCCAGGTGTTGGAAGCTTTGGAGATGCCATGAATAATCTGAATAAATTCGGACTTGTTCCTGTGATCCGGGAGCTTACAGAGAAAGGAACTCCATTCCTTGGAATCTGTCTGGGTCTGCAGCTCCTTTTCGAATCCAGTGACGAAACTCCGGGAGTGGAGGGACTTGGAATTTTGAAAGGTAAGATCGTGAAGATTCCCCCGGCTCCTGGACTTAAAATTCCTCACATGGGATGGAATTCTCTTCACCTTCAGAATGATGGCCGCCTGTTTAAAGGAATTCCGGAAGAGACTTACGTCTACTTTGTTCATTCCTACTACCTTCAGGCAAAAGAACCTGAAATCGTGAAGGCGACTGCGCAGTATGGCGTAACTATTCATGCCTCCGTTGAAAAGGACAACATATTTGCCTGCCAGTTCCACCCGGAGAAGAGCAGCAAGTACGGTCTGAAAATACTGGAGAATTTTGCGAAGCTTGGGAAGGAGGCATAATTATGTTTACAAAGCGAATTATTCCCTGTCTGGATGTAAATAATGGACGAGTAGTGAAAGGTGTTAATTTCGTAGACCTGAAGGATGCAGGAGATCCTGTGGAAATTGCGAAAGCATACGACGCAGCAGGAGCAGATGAAGTGGTATTTCTTGACATTACAGCCTCCTGTGAACAGCGTGACACAGTAGTAGATATGGTGCGAAAAGTTGCAGCCAACGTATTCATTCCATTTACAGTTGGCGGCGGGATCCGTACTGTAGATGATTTCCGGAAGCTGCTCCGCGAAGGTGCAGACAAGATTTCTGTAAACTCCGCAGCCATTGACCGTCCGGAATTAATCCGTGAGGCAGCAGATAAATTCGGCAGCCAGTGTGTAGTAGTTGCCATTGACGCTAAGCGTCGTCCTGACGGCGGCTGGAACATCTATAAGCATGGCGGTCGTTTGGATACAGGCATTGATGCCATTGAGTGGGCGAAGAAAGCAGAAGCCCTTGGTGCAGGAGAAATCCTCCTTACCAGCATGGACTGTGATGGTACCAAGGCTGGCTACGACATCCCATTAACCCACGCAGTATCTGATGCCGTATCCATCCCGGTCATCGCTTCCGGTGGTGCCGGTACCCTGGAACACTTCTACGAAGACCTTACCGACGGCGGTGCCGATGCAGTTCTGGCAGCTTCCCTGTTCCACTATAAAGAACTGGAAATTTCTCAGGTGAAGGATTACCTGGCTGAAAAAGGTGTTCCGGTAAGACGATAGAATATCAAGGCGGACGCATTCGGACAATGGTGATTGCTCACTCGCCGGCGCAACGCTCCAGCGAACTAACTGCTAACTGCGACTAAATCGTTCAGGAGAGCCTTCACGATTAAGTCTCCGTAAGCAGTGGATTTCGCCTACGCTAAAACCGCGCCTGAAATGGCTCGCTAGAGCAATCACCATTGCCCGAATGCTGTGTACTGGCTGGGACTTATTTGTGCGTAGGAACTTTCGACAGAGGGGGAGGGGGAGTGATTGGTTTCCCGATACTTTCTTGGCAATGATAGATTGGCAAAAAACAATAAAGTTGCGGGATACCAACTACTTCACCCCACCCGCGTTGTTGTCGTTACTGTTTCTTTCTTCCCTTTCCAGTAACCAGCGATTTTGCAATGTATATTCGCAAGCCGCGCATTTCAGGAGCGGTTTTAGTGGAGGCGAGATCCATGACTTACGGAGACTTAGGCGCGAAGGCTTTCCTGAGCGTCTTAGTCGTAGTTAGTCATTAGCTTGCCGGAACGCCTGGACGCGCGGCGGTGAATATACATTGTGAAATCGCGTCCGGAATAACGACCAACCAATTAAATAGCAAAATACAAAAGATGAGGTGACAATTAAAATGGGCCAGATAACAGGAGACTGGCAGGCCGCGCTGAAGAATGAATTTCATCAGCCCTATTATGCCAAACTATATAAAACAATAATGGAAGAATACCGCACCACGAAAGTATTCCCACCGCCCCAGGATATGTTTAATGCTTTCGAATACACCCCGTTAAACGATGTAAAAGTAGTTATTCTGGGTCAGGATCCCTATCATAACGATGGACAGGCCAACGGCCTTTGCTTCTCTGTAAGAGAAGATATAGACATTCCCCCGTCTCTGGTAAACATTTATAAAGAACTCCACAGCGACCTGGGCTGCTATATTCCTGACAACGGCTGCCTGGAAAAATGGGCAAAACAAGGCGTATTTCTTCTGAACACAGTACTGACTGTCCGCGCCCACCAGGCGTTTTCACACAGAGGAATCGGCTGGGAACAGTTTACCGATGCGGTTATCCAGACCCTGAATGATCAGGACCGCCCGATCGTATATCTTCTCTGGGGAAGACCTGCCCAGATGAAAAAAGCAATGCTGAACAATCCGAAGCAGCTGGTACTCACAGCTGCACATCCAAGCCCGCTGTCTGCGTCAAGAGGATTTTTCGGATGCAGGCATTTCAGCCAGACCAATGAATTTCTGGAGAAAAACGGGCTTGCCCCCATTGACTGGCAGATTGAAAATATCAAAAAGGAACAATAAGAAATGGGGAAAAAGAACGATAACACACTTGTAAAAAATGCTTCATTCCTGATGATCGCGGCATTGATCTCCAAGATCATCGGAATGCTCTATAAAAGTCCGCTTTCCAATACTCTTGGAAATAACAGTATGGGTCTTTTCAATTATGCCCAGAATGTTTACTTTATCCTGCTGATGATCGCTTCTTTCAGCATTCCGCAGGCAGTATCCAAGATTATGGCAGAAAAGCTGGCTTTTAAACGTTACAGAGACGCCCAGAAGGTATTTCACTGTGCGCTGTTATATGTAATCATAATGGGAGGCGTAGTAGCACTTTTTTGTCTTTTCGGCTCGTCCATTCTGGTGCCGGAATCCATGTCCGGAGCCAGACTTGCACTGAAAATGCTGGCACCAACCATTTTCCTGTCAGGAATTCTTGGTACCTTCCGAGGTTATTTTCAGGCATATCGAAACATGCTCCCTACCTCATTGTCCCAGATTGTGGAACAGTGTTTTGTAGCGGTTTTTGCAATCTTGATGTCTACTGTCATGCTGAATAAATTCAGTAATGCGGAAGAATCTGTACGAAATGCCTGGGGGGCTGCCGGAGCTACTATGGGAACCGGTGCCGGAGTTGCATCAGCGTTACTTTTCATGCTTTTTGTATATTGGGTAAACCGAAAGAATATCAAAAAGAGACTGGCAAGGGATACCCATTCCCGTGATGAGGCCACCGGCGAGGTTATGAAGAATATCGTTCTCATCGTAATGCCGATCATCCTCAGCTCTTTTATTTACAATGTAAACGGCTTTATTAACAGTTATATGTATTCCGGCATTCAGGGCTTTAAGGGAATTGACCATGATACCATTACAAGTCTCTACGCGGAATATGGCTATTATATGACCCTGATCAATATTCCCCTTACGCTTGCAAGTACAGCACCCACATCCATGATTCCGGAGGTTTCTGCCCAGTATGCCAAGAGGAATATGGACAGTGCCAGAGATAAGATCGACCGCGCAACCTGGATCAGTATGTTTATTTCCATTCCATGTGCAGTTGGACTTGCAGTTCTTGCCGGCCCGATCACAAGACTTTTGTTTCCGCGAACAGAGGGGGCAGCAGCTCAGCTGATGATGCTTGGTGTCATTACCATCATCCTCAATGGAAATTCCAATATTTCCAATGGTGTGCTACAGGGAATCGGAAAGCCCAATATCCCCATGATCAATGCAGCAATTGCTCTGGTAGTGGATGTGATTGCCATGGCAATCCTGCTGTTTGCAACTGACCTTGGTGTATACGCTATTGTAGTGGCAATGATTATTTATGCGGTTGTTATGTGTCTGCTGAACGAGCGGGCGATGAAACAGTATATGCAGTACAAAAATCCATGGAGAAGTGCTTATCTGAATCCACTTCTGGCATCTGTGCCTATGGCTGTAGTGGCAGGCTTTTCCTATTATGGAATTTATAAGCTGATCCATTCCAATTTCATCAGCCTTGGAATCGCAGTGGTTCTTGGAATGGTTGCCTATTTTATTGTATATCTGGCAGTGAGCAAGCCATCTGATGAGCAGTTTGCCATGATGCCAGGCGGAGCCTACCTGAAGAAAATTGCAGGGAAACTGCCGTTTTAGAATATGGTTTTTAAATATGCTATTAAAATTATAATATATTGACTTTTAGATATGCATAGGTTATAATGCCATTCGGCAAGAAAGAAGCGATATGTTCAATGTATGCAGCACGAAAGCCCTCAGAGCGGCAACTCTGAGGGCTTTCTTCTTGTATTTTTTCGGAATACGAACCGAGGCTAGTTGTTATTTTTCGCCTCTTCTGTCTTCAAATTCTTCTGTGCAGTAGAAAGCATTAATTTAATTCGGTTCAGCTGGTTTACCTCGCTTGCACCCGGGTCGTAGTCGATGGCTGCAATATTAGCCTTCGGATACTGACGGCGGATTTCTTTGATAACACCTTTGCCAACAATGTGGTTCGGCAGGCAGCCGAATGGCTGGATACAAACAATATTCGGAACATCATCATGGATCAGCTCCATCATTTCACCGGTCAGGAACCATCCCTCACCAGTCTGGTTACCCTCGGAAACAATGGGGCGTGCCATCTTCGCCAGATCGCGAATATCGGCGGTTGGATGGAAATGACGGCTTTCCGCAAGTGCCTCATTTGCAGTCTTACGAACCCAGTCGATTGCCTTAATACCTATATTTCCAAAGAATGCCTTGGATTTCTTAAATCCAAGATTGTCGACCTTGAAATTCTGATTGTAGAAGCAGTAGGACATAAAGTCGATCAGATCCGGCACCACAGGCTCAGCTCCTTCCGCTTCCAGAAGCTCTGCAAGGTGATTGTTTGCAGCCGGAAGGAATTTAACCAGGATCTCACCTACAATACCAACACGAGGCTTCTTCTCATCACTGATCGGGATGGTATCAAAATCGTGAACCATTTCCCGGCACATTTTCTTAAACTGGCTGTGGCTTAATGAGCTGCCGGTAAGAAATGCAATCACACGTTTTTCCCAGATCTTGTGCTTACGGTTTACAATGCCCTTCTCCAGTTCATATGGGCGCATGCGGTAAATACATTTCATAAGAATATCACCAAACACAGCGGCATACACAACAGCCTTCACCAGCGGAAGAGTAAGCTTAAATCCAGGGTTGCTCTCCAGACCGCTAAGGTTAAGGGAGATAACCGGAACCTGTTCCATTCCCGCTTTCTTAAGGGCACGGCGGATAAAAGCAATATAGTTGGATGCACGGCATCCACCGCCTGTCTGGGACATGATAACTGCAGTCTTGTTCAGGTCGTATTTGCCTGATAAAAGAGCGTCCATAATCTGTCCCACAACGATCAGGGAAGGATAGCAGGCATCATTATTTACATATTTCAGACCTACATCAACAGCGTGCTTATTGTCATTTGGAAGCACCTCCAGATGATAGCCGTTTGCATTAAAAGCAGCTTCCAATAAGGAGAAGTGCACCGGTGACATCTGCGGGCAGAGGATGGTGTAATCCTTGCGCATCTCCTTGGTAAACGCAACCTTTTCAATAGAGGACGGTTTAATGGTGCGCTCCCTTTTCTGTGCATCCTTTGCACGGAGGGCTGCAAGAAGAGATCTGACACGGATCCTTGCGGCACCAAGGTTGTTAACCTCATCAATTTTTAGGCAGGTGTAAATCTTGCCGCTGCCATCCAGAATTTCGTAAACCTCATCAGTGGTGACTGCGTCAAGTCCGCAGCCAAAGGAGTTCAGCTGGATCAGATCCAGATCATCACGGGTTTTCACAAAGTTTGCTGCTGCATACAGTCTGGAGTGGTACATCCACTGGTCATTGACACGGATCGGGCGCTCAACAGGTACCAGATGGGAAACAGAATCCTCAGTGAGGACTGCCACACCATAGCTGTTGATCAGATCCGGGATACCGTGATGAATCTCAGGGTCAATATGGTAAGGACGGCCTGCCAGAACGATACCCCGGCGGCCTGTCTCCTTCAGGTACTGAAGTGTCTCCTCACCTTTTTTCTCAATGTCCTTATGTACGGCAGCCATTTCCTCCCATGCCTTGTGAGCGGCTTCCTTCACCTCAGATTCCGGGATATCCGGGAAAATCTCAGTCAGTCTCTTTGTAACGATCTCTTCAGAGGTCAGGGCCAGGAACGGATTCATAAAGGTAATGGACGGATCGTGAAGCTCGTCCACATTGTTCTTAATATTCTCTGCATAAGAGGTAACGATAGGGCAGTTGTAATGGTTGACTGCATCCGGGAATTCATTTCGCTCGTAAGGGATACACGGATAGAAAATGAATTTCACACCATTTTTGATCAGCCAGGTCACATGTCCGTGGGCAAGCTTGGCTGGATAGCACTCGGATTCGCTTGGAATGGATTCAATGCCCAGCTCATAAATCTTTCTAGTAGAGGTAGGAGAAAGCACTACCTGATATTTCAGCTCAGTAAAGAAGGTATACCAGAAAGGATAATTCTCAAACATATTTAAAACTCGCGGAATACCAACTTTTCCCCGGGTAGCCTTATCCGGAGAAAGAGGCGGATAGGAGAAAAGCCGTTTGTACTTGTATTCATAAAGGTTGGGGATATGATCCTTATTCTTCTCCTTACCAATACCGCGCTCACAGCGGTTACCGCTTACGAACTGACGCCCGCCAGTGAATTTGTTGATGGTAAGACGGCAGTTATTGGTACATCCGTGGCAGTTGGCCATGGAGGTGGTATATTTCAGCTCGTTGATCTTGTCAATGGAAAGCATGGTGGTCTCACGGCCTTCTGCATGGTAGCGCTCCTTGGCAATGAGGGCAGCACCGAAAGCGCCCATAATACCGGCAATGTCAGGACGAATAGCTTCACAGCCTGCAATGCGCTCAAAGCTTCGAAGAACACCGTCGTTGTAGAAGGTTCCACCCTGTACCACAATATGACGTCCCAGCTCTTTGGCATCGGAAACCTTGATAACCTTGTAAAGCGCATTCTTGATAACAGAGTATGCAAGACCTGCGGAAATATCAGCTACGGATGCACCTTCCTTCTGGGCCTGCTTTACCTTGGAGTTCATAAATACGGTACATCTTGTTCCAAGGTCAATGGGGTGCTCCGCAAAAAGAGCGGCCTTAGCAAAGTCCTGTACGGAGTAGTTCAGAGACTTGGCGAAAGTTTCGATAAAGGAACCGCATCCGGAGGAACATGCCTCGTTCAGCTGTACGCTGTCTACGGTCTGATTACGGATCTTGATGCATTTCATATCCTGTCCGCCGATATCGACGATACAGTCAACCTCCGGGTCGAAGAAAGCTGCTGCATAGTAATGGGAAACGGTCTCAACCTCGCCCTCATCCAGCAGCAGGGCAGCCTTCATCAGCGCCTCGCCGTAGCCTGTGGAACAGGAAAATGCAATGTGTGCATCCTCCGGAAGAATGCTGTAGATCTCCTGGATGGAACGGATGGCAGTTTTAAGCGGGCTTCCGTTATTATTGCTGTAGAAGGAGTAAAGCAGGGTTCCGTCCTCACCTACAAGAGCAGTCTTGGTGGTGGTGGAACCTGCATCAATACCTAGATAGCAGTTGCCGTGATACTGGGAAAGGTCACCCTTCTTTACCTGATAGGCACTCTGACGCTTGTTAAATGCCTCATAGTCTTCCTCCGTGGCAAACAGAGGCTCCATACGTTCCACCTCGAAATCCAGTTTGATGGAGTTCTTCAGGCGGTTTGTCATATCTGTAAGGGAAACGGTTACCTCATCTTTCGCATTCATAGCAGAACCCATAGCTGCGAAAAGATGGGAATTCTCAGGTGTGATAGCGTGCTCGTCATCCAGCTTCAGGGTACGGATAAAGGCAGCCTTCAGCTGATCCAGAAAGTGAAGGGGACCGCCGAGAAATGCAACATGACCGCGGATCGGCTTGCCGCAGGCAAGACCGGAAATGGTCTGGTTTACAACTGCCTGGAAAATGGAAGCGGAAAGATCCTCCTTGGTGGCACCGTCGTTGATCAGAGGCTGGATGTCAGTCTTGGCAAATACACCGCAGCGGGCTGCGATGGGATAAAGCGCCTTGTAATTCTTCGCATATTCATTCAGCCCGGTGGCATCTGTCTGAAGCAGGGAAGCCATCTGATCGATGAAAGAACCGGTACCTCCTGCACAGATACCATTCATACGCTGTTCAATATTGCCGCCTTCGAAGTAGATGATCTTGGCATCCTCGCCGCCAAGCTCGATGGCAACATCCGTCTGGGGCGCAATCTTCTGAAGAGAAGTGGATACCGCAATTACCTCCTGTACAAAAGGAACGCCAAGGTGGTTGGCGAGGGTAAGTCCGCCGGAGCCTGTGATCACCGGATGAAGGGTAAGCTCTCCAAGTTTGCCATAAGCTTTCGCCAGAAGCTCTGCCAGGGTTTCCTGGATGTTGGCGAAATGACGCTGGTAATCTGCGAAAAGCAGGGTGTCGTTTTCATCAAGTATTGCAATTTTGACAGTGGTGGAACCAATGTCAATTCCTAATGTATATTTGTTGCTCATGTAAAGAATATGCCTCCTCATCTGTTGCATATGTGCTTAAATCGTTACTGTTCACTCCGTTTACAGTAACACGCTTCGCGATGCACAGAAATCATGCTTTGCATGATTTCGCGCCGCAACTCTCGGGTTTTCTGTGAACTTTGTTCACAAAAAACACCTCGCGGAA
>OBHX01000241.1_pt1 | contig 55091 bp, 54 predicted proteins | sample 1519331 | NCBI WGS metagenome assembly OBHX01 (sample SAMEA2602897, study PRJEB22501) | metagenome
TCCAAATATTTAAGCAATTTGACTCTCTCCTACCGATAACAATTTATTATCACTAGTATATCATAAATTATAATGATTCTTACGATATTTTTGTGATAACTTTTCCAAGGCAATCTTGTTATGATGTTGCTATCTTGTGAAAAAAGGAGAAAGCCATGTTAAATAAAGTAAAGGCTAGATTTCTGATTGGAGTAGGAGGTTTAGTCGCAGTAAGTTTTATGGCCATGATTGGCTATACGATTGGCTCACAATCCGTTTCAAAGCAAACTGAGCATCAAATACGAGCAGAAGCAAATAAACTTGTGACAAAGGAAAAGCAGGAAGAAAAAGCAACAGTCTTATCAGATGAGTTTGTCAAAGAATTTCTCACTCAATACTACACTAAGGAAAGGCTTGGCGAGAACAACAATCGTATCAAGCCCTATATGACGGATTCTGCTTATAAGGAAGAAGTGGCTCGCCAAGAGGATTCCATCAATCAGGTCTATAAGGACTATATTTTGGATTACCGCTTTGAAACCGCTCATATCTATGTTAATACGGAAACCAATGAAGCTCTCGCAGAAGTATCCTATCAAGTGACCTATGTATCTGATTTGAGTAAGCAGCAACAACGAACTACTCAGACAGAAACTAAGACGATTAAGTTGTCCTACTCCAAGGTTTCAGACAAGCTCCTGGTTAATCATCTAACCATTTGTAATGGAAAACTAGAGAACTTAAAAGAAGCTACTGATGGGGCTAACTCTAGTATTCCAAACATTCAAGGAGATACCACACATGAGACAAACTAGCAGGAGACACTCTTCTGCTTTTTTGATAGGGAGACAAGATGACACGAATTAAAGCAGTAAAACAAAAGGCTATTTTAGATGTGGCTGAAAGTCTGGGTTATTCCTTCAGACGTTTATCAGGACACATTTATGAACACCCAGACCATGATTCCTTTCGGATTTTTGCCGATACCAATACTTTCAAATGGTTTTCAAGAGATATACAAGGGGATGTGATTGACTTTGTTCAATTAGTTACAGGTGTCACTTTTAAAGAGGCTGTATCCTATCTTGAAACTGGAGATTTTGAACAAGCCAAGCTGGAAAAAGAAACTTATCAACCGTTTCAATATTATTTGCATGAAGACCCCTTTCAGCAAGCAAGAACCTACTTGACCCAGGTTCGTGGATTAAGTGATGATGTTATTAATGCCTTCGGTAGAAAAGGAATCTTGGCTCAAGCATGTTACCAGACAAAGACCTTTCAGGAATCTGTCCTTGTCTTTAAGAGCTACAACCACCATGGTCAGCTAGAAGGAGCAAGCCTTCAAGGTCTCATCAAAAATGAACAAAGACATGATCGAGGATACTTGAAGAAAATCATGAAGGGGTCTCATGGTCATGTGGGTATTAGTTTTGATGTTGGCAAACCTAATCGACTCATCTTTTGTGAATCGGTTATTGATATGATGAGCTATTATCAGCTTCATCAAAAGCAGCTATCAGATGTTCGCCTGGTTTCAATGGAAGGCTTAAAACTTGCAGTGATTGCTTATCAGACCTTACGTCTAGCAACAGAAGAACAAGGAAAATTGGCATTTCTAGATACAGTAAAACCTAGCAGACTTAGCCATTATCTTCCAGCAATACAAGAGACGACTACCTTTTTTCAAAGCTATTCAAACATCATAACATTGGCTGTTGATAATGATGAAGCAGGAAGAGAATTTTGTCAGAAACTGTCAGATAAAGGACTTCAGATTTCTCAAGATTTACCACCATTACAGGAACTCGAAACAAAGTCAGATTGGAATGATATTGTGAAACAACAGAAGGAAATATCTTTAAGAGATTTTATCCAGTCAGCCCAAACAAAAGTCATTAGAGATCATCCTCCACCTAAACGAGAGCGTACTTTGGAATTATGATAACAAAATCAAGTCCGCTATCATAATCTAGAAAGTGACAAGGAGGGCACCCTATGAGTGTGATTGAACGCCTAGCTGAAAAAGTAGCTAGGCAAGAAGAAAAGGTCTCACGTGAGACGAAAAAATTGGAAAACTATCGTGACCAACTACAAACTGCTATGTACAGTACCTTTATCAAACGGCAACAATCAAGTCAGTTGTCATTTCATGAAGCACTAGAGCAAGCATTTGGTAAAGAAACCACACTACACCCAAATTACAGAAATGAGGATACAGAATGACTAAAACATGGAATTTTGATCAGCAACTTGATGATGTAAAACCGACATCGTCCAATGAAGAACGAGCTAAAATCGCAGCACTTTTCCATAAACAGGATGAAAAGTCAATTGAAGAAGTAGATTATGTGGCTGCTTTTGAACAGCAAAAAAAGGAGTCAGAATCTAAAGATGCACAAACACCCAAACCAAGAATTAAACAAAGTCTGCCGAAGAAAGTAAATATCACAAGTGACTATAAACAACACTTAGCAGATACCATTGCACAAAACAACAATGATATTTCAGCCTGTCAGAAGCAAATTGAAAGACTTCATCAATTGATTGATAAAAAGAAAATCCAAAATAAAAAGTTACAGGCTATTTCAGCAGCCATTGATGATTTATAAGTCAGGTAGTCCTATGTGGGCTACCTTTTTACAATTTAAGGAGAAAGAGAAGGTAATGAAATTCTTTCAAAAGAAAAAACCGAATCAGAATCAATTTAAACGAGTGATTCATCGATTATCAGAGATGTCAGATACTGACCTAACTAAAGTAGAGAAACTCCTAGACGCAGTTTTTGATACAAATTTCAAGCCTGATGCGAGCGTTGGAATATCTCAAAGCGTTATAACCGATGAGGAACAAAGTCTTGATCAGTCGATCCAGGAAGCGAAAAATAAACTTAACACGGAACAATTGGAGAAGCGAATAGAGCAGTTTAAGCAATCGAAGAAACCTAAAAACGGATAATGCACCATATTTGGTGCGTTATCCGTTTTCTATGGTATAATGAAAGCAAATATGAGGAGCTCTTTATCTATGATTGGAGACAATATCAAATCACTACGCCGAACACACGATTTAACACAGCCAGAATTTGCGAAAATGGTCGGTATTTCACGCAATAGCTTAAGTCGTTATGAGAATGGAACTAGTAAAGTTTCAACAGAACTTATCGACCGTATTTGTCAAAAATTTAACGTCTCTTATGTTGATATTGTAGGGGAGGATAAGATGTTAGCACCTGTTGAAGATTACCAACTGACTTTAAAAATAGAAGTGATAAAAGAACGTGGAGCAGCTATTTTATCACAGCTTTATAGATACCAGGATAGTCAAGATGTTGCTTTTGATGATGAAACAAATCCTTGGATTTTGATGAGTGATGATTTGGCTGAATTGATCAATACAAAGATTTACCTTGTCGATACCTTCGATGAGATCGAGCGTTACAATGGCTATTTAGACGGTATTGAGCGGATGTTAGATATGGTGCATCATTGGGTGGTGGCTTAATGAGGTTGGAAGAATTTAGTGAGGCAGAGTTTCAGAAGGCCTTGCAGCGAACCATTCGGGCCTTAACCCGAGGAAAGATGATTCCAGATCAACCGAAAGCTATCTTACTTGGTGGACAAAGTGGAGCAGGTAAGACGACTATTCATCGCATCAAGCAAAAAGAATTTCAGGGTAATATCATTATCATCGATGGTGATAGCTACCGTTCTCAGCATCCCAATTAACCTGGCACTGCAAGAAAAGTAGGCAAGGACAGCGTGGACTATACCAAGGGATTTGCAGGAAAAATGGTAGAGCATCTGGTTGACGAACTCAGCACGCAGGGTTATCATTTGTTAATTGAAGGAACCTTGCGAACCACTCAAGTTCCTCGTCAGACTGCTCAATTATTAGCTTCGAAAGGATACCAAGTTTCCTTAGCTGTCATTGGTACCAAACCAGAGCTTTCTTATCTCAGCACCTTGGTTCGTTACGAAGAACTTTATACCATCGATCCCAATCAGGCAAGAGCAACGCCAAAAGAACACCATGATGGGATTGTAGAGAACTTGGCTGATAACCTAAGGGAGTTAGAAAGAGAGCAACTCTTTGACCAGATTCAGATTTATCAAAGAGATAGAACTTGTATCTACGATTCTGAAACTGATGAAGGCTCCGCAGCAGAAGTGCTACAAGAGTGTCTCTTTGGAAAATGGAGTAGGGTTGATGAGGAAATGATGAAGGTGGGGAGAGAGCGGTTGGATAAATTAAGTGCCTTAGCTAAAGAAAACGATTGGAGAAATTACGACTTTATATGATAGAGAACGATTTGTTAAATTTTAGTACAAATATATCTGAAGAAGAGAAACAAAAATACAATAGTTTCATTTCTTCTAATATTAATCACAATACATCTTCTCCAATTTCAAACGAAGATCTTGAAGATATTTTATTGGATGAGATAACATCTGATAATGGTGGTATTGTCGCCATGACAGGGTTTTATTATCAAATGATGGTTTCAGTCCTTTATTTGGGAGAAGTTTTTCAAGGTAAATGGGATGGAATGTTTCTGGATCACCACCAGGATATTGTTCTGTTTAAGAATTCGGAGAGAATAGTCAAATTTATTCAAGTTAAAACAAAAAATAAGTCTTACTCACCAGTTGATATTAAAATAGTTAATAGCTGGATACCTAAATTATTTATGACAGCATATAACATAGAAAAATTGTCAGAATTTGATTTAAGGTTTGAAATAGTATCTAATTGTTTCTATCAAGATACAAAAAGCTTCAATATTTCACCGTTTTACCCTAACTCATATAATAAGAGCGATGAACAGTTCAAAAATCAAGTTGCTGAGAAGTTTGATTTAAAACATATTGATGATAAAAGTACAAAAGATAGTTTATTAAATCAGGCATTTAAAAATTTCAATATGACGCATCTTCTCCCTGAAGTATTAGAAGATAAGATAGCAAGAAGTATTCCAAAAATTCTAGGGTTTGAGCATAGTCAACTTTCAACTGAAATATTAAACCAAGTTATTGCTGAGTTTTTCAGTGCTTGTTATGCTCCTAAAGATGCTTCAATTCAATTGATTAAAGGAGAAAAATTAGATAATTTAAAACAATATATCAAGAAGAAATTAACAGAGAATTTAACTAAGGAATATCATAGTAAATCTGACGAAAAAATCTTGACTCAATATTTTACCAAATTAGAAAGTGATTATTCTAAGTCAAAACTGAATTCAGAGTTTATCACTGAGTTTAAAAAATTTGTAGATCAATTTTGGCAAGATTTGAAAAAAATTTTATCAGTTAGTAATCTTACAATGGTGAGTATTATTAATCGGTATCTAAAATATAATGAAGGTATAGATACAAAGCTTGAGGAAAGTGAGTGTGAAACGCATTATAATGATCTGCTGTCGTTGTTACTGTTTCTCAAGATTTCTATTGAAAAGGATTTAATGGTTGAAGAGAAAAATCGGCACATTCTATCAATAGAATTGGATAGACTCCTTTTTTTAATTTTAGGGAATAATGATGATATGAGGGATTCCTGTGAAGTTATCCAGGACTTCAAAGAATTATTTCCAAGGTTAGATAGTTCAGAAAAACTGAGAATAGCAAATTCTAGAGATGTTTCTATAATTATTTCAGGTCAATTTGATAATGATAATAGCGATCATCATACCGAACTAAAAAAAGAAGAACTTGATTTTTCTTTAAATCCTAGCATAAATAATTCCAAATTAGATGAAATGAATACCAATAATATTACAGATGTTCAGCTACCAATTAATATTTTATATGCACATCGTGATAACTTAAATGCAGTAAATAAAACTAGAAAACAATACAATAATCTCAAAGATATGAAAAGAAAGATTGATGAGGAGTTGAAGTTAGATGGCACTAGTTGAGGAGTTGGTAACTCAAATTAATAACGCTCAATATAAAGAGTTAACCATTCAGGAAATAGGGTATCCTACTTTTTATGATGAGGTAAATGGAAATTTACTTATTATTTATAATGAACAAATAATACAAAATAATTTATTAAGAGAGGAAATTAATAATATAGCGAAAAATATTAGAGAAGTTATTAAGAAATATACGAAATATAATTTATGGAATACATATTTTTTAATTGTGGTTAATAAAAACTCGTTTAATGAAAAGTATTATTACATAGAAAGAGATGTAAGGAATCTCAGAAAGTATGTTATTCAAAATGAAATGGATATTTTAAGGCTACCATTTCTGGATATATCAAATAGTAACAAGGAAGCGAAGCAAGTAGAAGAAAGTCTATACTTTACTAGCGAAAAAATTAATGAATTGTATGTAAGTATAAGGAATAAAGGTGGCGAGCAAAAAAAATTAACTAATGCTGAAATAAATAAAATTTTGGAAGAAATAAATTTTTTAGAAGGTGATTCAGATGATTAGATTGAAACAAGTAACAATCAAAAATTTTAGGAATTTCCGAGGAGAATATGAATTTGATTTTACTAAAAATATCACTATATTTTTAGGTGACAACGGGAACGGAAAAAGTTCAATTTTTGATGCAATTCAATGGTGCATTACTGGAAAAATTGATAGATTTGGGGGAAATAGTGCTGAATCTTGGAGGAATATATTAATTAATAAGGATTCTAATGACTGTTTTGTTGAAATACTTTTTTCAAATGAACTAAAGCTTAAAAGATCAGTTTCACGGAATAGCAATATAACTGTTAAGTGCCAAGATGGAAGTGGTAAGATTGTAAGAGGTGAGGAAAATGTGAGACATTGTCTCAATAAAGCGTTTGGGGATGTTCAGAATAGGAATTTTGATTTTCAGGAAGCTTTGAAATCCTCTTTGCTTGCTCAAGATCAGGTATTGAATTTTATTGCAAGTGATACTCCAACTCAACGATACAACGTCCTTTCTTCGATACTAGGAATGGAAGAAATAACAAATATAAAACAAAACTTAGAAACAGCTAGGAGAGTAATAGAAAAGAAAATTAATGAAGAAGACAGAATTGAGAAACAAATCAGAGAAGAAATCAAAAAGCAGAAATTAAAACTCGAAACAAAATATAATATAGCTAATATAAATATAGAAGTTGCAAATGCATTCAATTTTGAAGATAAACAAAATGAAAAGGACAATCTTGTAAAAAGCAAAAGTCAAATAGAAGATAAACTAAATAGATTTCATTCATTGCAAAAAATGATTGATGAAGATGTCGGAAATCTAAGTAGACTAACAGAGAAGATAAAAGAATTAAATAGTGATTTAATAAGTGCTCAGAGTGAAAAAGATAGGATAATAAAAGAGCTTGCTTTAAATGAAAATAGTATTGAGCAAAACGGAAAGAATATTGAACGAGTAGAGCAAGAAATGCAAATTCTATCTCAAAATGTAGAGAAGGGGGGTGAACTGAAAAAAATAGAGAACCAATTGGCAAGTCCTGAACTCTATGAATTATCGTTTGAACTCGAAGAAAATATTCAAAAACAAGTTTCTAATTTTGAACGTTTACTAGATGAATATCAATATGCTTTGTCAAATATTGCTGAATATAATCAATTATTGCAAAATAGGGGAAGTATTCCAAAGTCTATTGATGAATTTAAACAAAAAATTAAACAGAGAGAACTTGAAATAACTAATCAACAAAATTATATTACAAACTTGAATTCTGAACTACTTTCAAATGATTCAGACAATGATATTAATTTGTTAATTGGAATGATTCGTGAAGCCTCTAGATTTGTAAATAGTCACAGAGAATTTGAAAATAATTGTCCAGTGTGCAACCAGAGTGTTGTAAATATTTCTGAACACTTTGACAGGAGGATCGCATACTTGCTTCAGCAAAGCGAAATTACTGCTGAGAGAATTAGTAAACATAAGAGGCAGATACAAGAAGTTGAAGAAAACGTTAATAATAAGCGGAAAGAGATAGCGCAACTCCAATATAGTATATCAAGGTTAGAAAATCAAAGTAGTGAAATCCAGAGAAGACTTCAAAGTATAGAAGGTCACTATCTATATGTAAAAGTAAATTTTAGTTTGGACAATGCTCAAGTAGGTTTAAATATAAATAATCTAAAATATAATATTGAGAAGCGACAACAATATTTGCAGTTAAAAAAGAAAAAAAGTCAGATTGAGAGGCAGTTAGAAGAGAATTCTAATATAAAATTTTCTGGTTTAAAATTGAATCAATTGCTTGAAGAGGATGAAACTCTTAAAAAAAAGAACAATGAGTTAGTAGTTCTTGAAAGAAAAATAGCATTAAAAATAGAGGAGCAAAAAACAACTTTGGATTCTCTTAAACGAATGGCTGAACTCCTTAATGAAATCTCCGAAGAGCATAGCTTTATTGATAATGATAATCTTTCAATAGTTTTGATAGATTTAATAAATGATAAAGCTAAAAAAATAGCTATATTATCGCAAGAGTTAGTAAATCATACAAGCATTATTGAGTACAATACTATAAAAGATGATTTACTTGATAAAGAAGAGTCATTACATCGTGTTCAGAAGATAAAAGAAAATCTCGATAATAAATTTAAAATAGTTGACGACGAAATTAATCGTATTAATGATGGATTTAGTTTTTCTAAGATAGTTAATAGCAAGAAATCCGTAATTCAAAAATATTTTAACTACCTTAATCCAAATGTAACTACCTATAGAAATCTTTATTTTAATATAGATGACATTAAAAATACATTAGATATTGAAATAGTAAATAATGATCGGCCTGTCAATGTTGCAAATATCCTAAGTTCTGGACAGCTTAATGTTTTGGCAATTTCAATTTTTATTGCAAAGAATATCGGCCGAAATAATTCAGCAATTGATTTTATTGCTATAGATGATCCTATTCAAAATATGGATGATATTAATCAATTTTCGATGATTGATGTTTTGGGGCAATTGAATAAACAACTTATTTTTACAACACATGATGCAAAATATGTAAACCTTTTTTTGAAGAAAAATGAGCTGCGGCTGAATAATATTTCTGTTTATTATTTGAATGCTGAGGAAGGTAGATATGAAAATATATTAGAAAATAACTAACGTAATAATATTTATTATATATTGTTTGCAAGAGAGCTTCAGCTCTCTTTTTTCTTACCCTCATTTTCATGTTGTGATACCTTTTCCAAATCACCTCTATTATCCTAATATCATTCCTAAGAAAATCAATCCATGATTTTTCACTGGGGGTTTGGGGGCGCAGCCACCAAGTTATCTTATCGTTGGCTGTCAAAATTGAAAAGTTTTGGCCGGCTGGCGATATGATTTTTTGGGTATTGTGACCACAATGCCTGAGCTCGCAAAGACCTAACAAGAAACGAGTGAGAGCTTTAGAAATTCTCCGTATGTATTACGGGGGCGGGTTAAACCCGGGAAATGATAAAAGTGAGGGAACTGAGATGGTTGAACAATATCGAGATGTCCGAAAAGAGGTCAATCTAACTGCGGAGGAGCTGGAACAAATTGAAAAACTGATGAATCAATCAAATTATAGGCATTTTTCTCCTTTTGTAAGGGATAAATTATTGGCCTATGATGAAGAAAAGTTAGCTATAAAAGCTTGGTTTTCACTGTGGCAATCTCAAAAGTTAGAACAAATTAGCCGTGATGTTTATGAAGTATTGGTTATAGCAGAAGAGAATAAGCAAGTGACTCAAGACCATGTTTCAATTCTTTTAAATTGTGTTCAGGAATTGATTACAGAAGTGAACAAAATTCATCAACTCAGTCCAGAGTTTCGCGACAAATATATGGATTAGGAGATTGCTGTGGAGCATCGTTATCGAACAAACTTGAAAAAAGTTTTTCTGACTGACTCGGAATTGAACCAACTGAATAATCATCTTTCTAAGAGTAGATGTAAAACTTTTTCTGAATATGCTAGAAAAGTTTTGCTTAACCCTAATATGAACTTTCTTACGATTGATACGACAACTTATCAAGACTTGATTTTTGAACTCAAGCGGATTGGAAATAACGTCAATCAAATTGCATATGCAGTTAATCAGAGCCATATTATTTCTCACGAACAGTTTCAAGAGTTGCGTCAAGGAATGGCAGAGCTTGTATCAGAGGTGGAAAAAGATTTTCAAATTAAGGTAGAGAAATTAAAGGCGTTCTATGGTAGTAACTAAACATTTTGCGACTCATGGAGAAAAATATCGCAGACGATTGATTAAATATATCCTCAATCCTGACAAGACAAACAATTTAAAGTTAGTATCTGATTTTGGTATAAGCAATTACTTAGACTTTCCAACTTATGAAGAAACAGTGGAGATGTACAATGCTAATTTTCTGAATAATGACACTCTCTATAATTTCCGAAATGATCGTCAAGAAAAACACCAACAAAAGATTCATGCCCATCATTTGATACAGTCTTTTTCTCCTGATGATAACTTATCTCCAGAGGAAGTCAATCGCATAGGATATGAAACAATTCAAGAATTAACTGGTGGGCAGTTTCGATTTATTGTAGCAACTCACACTGATCACTCGCATCTTCATAACCATATAGTGATAAACTCTGTTGACATCAACTCAGACAAGAAACTTAAGTGGGATTATGCTCAGGAAAGAAATTTTCGTATGATTTCTGATCGTATTTCTAAAATAGCTGGTGCAAAGATTATTGAGAACCGTTATTCGCATCGTGATTATGAGATCTACAAAAAATCGAACCACAAGTTTGAGCTGAAACAACGTCTCTATTTTTTGATGCAGCAGTCTAACTCTTTTGAGGACTTTTTGAAAAAAGCAGATCGGCTTCATGTTAAAATAGACTTTACTCGCAAGTATAGTCGTTTTCTGATGACAGATAGAGATATGAAGCAGATTATTCGTGGAAACAAACTTAGCAAACGGGACTTGTATGATGAAGAGTTCTTCAGAACCTATTTTGCCAAACAAGACATTGAAAACCGATTGGAATTTTTGCTTGAAAAAACAAATTCTATAGAAGAGTTACTTTCAAAAGCTAGAGAACTAAGTCTTACCATAGACTTCAAACGGAAAAATGTGACCTTTACCCTAGAAGAAGATGGACGATGGATTAGTTTAAACCATAAAGAAATAAGTGATAAGAAACTTTATGATGTTCAATTCTTTCAAAGTTACTTTGGAGAGAAAAATATAATAACACCAGAAGAGCAGGGAAATTTACAAGAACAATATCATAACTTTAAGGAAGAGCGGAAACAGGAAAAGGTTAGTCTTGATGAGACTGAATCGGCTTATGAGGAATTTAAGAAGAATCGAGATGCTGTTCATGAATTTGAGGTAGAATTAGCAACGAATCAAATTGAGAAGTTAGTTGACGAAGGAATCTACATCAAAGTTTCTTTTGGAATAAAACAAAACGGTATCATCTTTATTCCGAACTACCAACTGGATATGATTGAAGAGGACGATAGAACAAAATACAAAGTCTATATTCGAGAAACTACATCTTACTTTGTCTATAATAAAGAGAGTTCATACAAAGATCGCTACATCAAAGGGCGCACTCTGATAAGACAGCTAACACAGGATAGTCAAAAACTTCCCTATATGAGACCAACTGTCGCTAATATCCAACAAAAAATTTCTGAAATCAATCTTTTGATTGAGCTGAATACTAGTGATAAGAGTTATCATGAAATTAAGAAAGAGTTTGTAACGGAAATAGCAAAACTAGATATTAGATTGCATGAGACACAAGAAAAAATCGCTGCCTTAGATAAGATGGCAGAAGTTTTTATCAATCTAAAAAGTGATAATCAAGAAAGCCGAAAACTAGCTAAATATGATTTTGTAAAATTGAATTTGTCAGAAACTCTCAGCTTGGAAAAAGTGAATCAAGATATCTTTAAACTTCAAAAACAATTAGATAAATATCTAGAAAATTATGAAGATGTAGCAAGGAGATTGGAAAACTTTGTAGAAATCTTGAATAAAGAATATACAGAAGCCTCCAAATTCAAGTATCAAGAATCATTAGATCAACCTGAAATATAGAAATTTTCAGAGGTACTAATGCAAGTCGAAAGTGTTTGAATTAAACATGAAATGTTGAAATGTTAAACAGAAAGAGTTATAATGAATACTAGAATCTTTCTGTATAAAATATCAGAATAAACAATGAACAATTGGTAACAATGTAGATAAGGGGATAAAGGATGAACAAACATCAACGACTGGATGAATTAGTCAAACTAGTTGATAGAGCGGGAACAGTCACTGTTTCTGAGATTATGGACAGTTTGAAAGTTTCAGATATGACGGTGCGGCGTGATTTAACAGAGTTAGAAAGTCAAGGAAAACTGACTCGAATTTTTGGTGGAGCCAAAAGTAATAAATCCCAATTCTATCGTGAACTCCCCCATGAAGAAAAGCTATTAAAGAACATAGAAGAAAAGAAGAAAGTAGCCAAGAAGGCTGTAGAATTAATTAAGGATGGGGACACCATTTTTCTTGGCCCAGGAACTTCTGTCGAGGTTCTTGTTGATGAGATTACGAATGAAAACCTTCGGGTGATTACTAATTGTCTACCAATCTTTAATGATCTACAGAAAAAGAAATCTGATACGTTTAAAGTATTTCTCTTAGGTGGAGAAATGAGAGATGCCACTCAGGCTTTTGTTGGAGAGATGACAAATGCCATTATGGATCGGATGTATTTCTCCAAGATGTTTTTTAGTGGGAATGGAATTAAGAATGGTCAGATTATGACTTCGTCTTTTGAAGAAGCTTACACTCAAAAGCTAGCCCTGGAACGATCCACTGAAAGCTATCTTTTGATAGATTCCTCTAAAATCGGGAAGGAAGATTTCACTTCTATCTGTTCCTTATCAGATATCACCGCTGTAATCACTGATCAATCTTTAGATAAGGTACAAGAAAAGGTAGAGGAGTATACAAAAGTGATTTTATAACTTACTCTGATTATATTGTCTAAAAGCTCTTTTTAGGGCTTTTTTTGTTTGACTTAATCAGATTAATAAAAATTTTGATTAAATTAAACAAAAAGTGTTGACAATAAACTGAAAAAGGAGTATATTATGATTATGAAAATCAGATTGTGTTGGTTAGAAACAACAATCTGTTCAAATAAATCAAAAAAGGAGAATGCTCATGGCAATTATTATTGGAGCAGATGCTGCAGGAAGCAAGCTGAAAGATGTGGTCAAAGATTATCTCGTTGGAGAAAGCTTTGAAGTAGTCGATGTGACAAAGGAAGGCCAGGATTTCATTGATGTGACACTAGCGGTTGCCACTGAAGTGAATGAGCAAGAAGATAATCTTGGTATTGTCATTGATGCATACGGAGCAGGTCCGTTCATGGTTGCGACAAAAATTAAGGGTATGGTTGCAGCAGAAGTTTCAGATGAACGCTCTGCTTATATGACTCGCGGCCACAACAACTCTCGTATGATTACGATGGGATCAGAAATTGTTGGTGAAGGCCTTGCTAAGAATATTGCAAAAGGATTCGTCAATGGGAAATATGACGGAGGTCGCCACCAAATCCGTGTTGATATGCTCAACAAGATGTGCTAAGGAGAGAGGAGAATTTAAATGAAAATTGCAATTGGATGTGACCATATCGTAACTAACGAAAAGATGGCTGTTGTTGATTTTTTGAAATCAAAAGGCTATGAAGTTCAAGACTACGGAACATACGACCATGTACGGACTCATTATCCAATCTATGGTAAAAAAGTCGGAGAAGCAGTGGCCAGCAGAAAAGCAGATCTAGGAATCTGTATCTGCGGTACAGGGGTCGGCATTAATAATGCGGTTAACAAGGTTCAGGGAATCCGTTCAGCCCTGGTCCGTGATATGACTTCAGCTCTCTACGCTAAAGAAGAATTAAATGCTAATGTTATCGGGTTTGGTGGCAAGATTACCGGAGAACTTCTCATGTGTGATATCATTGAAGCTTTCATTCATGCAGAATATAAACCAACGGAAGAAAACAAAAAGTTGATTGCAAAAATTGAGCATGTCGAAACTCACAACGCTCATCAAGCTGATGAGAACTTTTTCACAGAATTTTTGGAAAAGTGGGATCGCGGAGAATACCACGATTAGTGAGGTAACCAGATGATTCTTACAGTTACAATGAATCCTTCCATTGATATCTCTTATCCGTTGGAAGAGTTTAAGCTAGACACTGTTAATCGTGTTGCAGAAGTCAGTAAAACAGCTGGCGGAAAAGGTTTAAACGTAACAAGGGTTCTAGCAGAAATTGGCGATCATGTCGCCGCAACAGGATTAATTGGTGGAACAAATGGAAAATTCTTGCTTCAGAATCTCCATCAGAATGTGCAGCAGTCTTTTTATGAAATTTCTGGGGATACCAGGAATTGTATCGCCATTCTGCACGAGGGTAAGCAAACGGAAATCCTGGAAGCTGGGCCAAGAATTTCTGCATCAGAGGCAAATGGCTTCTTGCATCATTTCAAGCACTTGATGGAATCGGCTGATGTAGTCAGCATCTCAGGTAGTTTACCGGCGGGTCTACCAGTTGAGTATTATATTCAGCTTATTGAAATTGCCAATCAATTTGATAATAAAGTCGTCCTGGACTGTTCAGGTGCTGCCTTGGAAGCCGTTTTGAAATCGAATGTAAAGCCAACTGCAATCAAACCAAATAATGAGGAGTTATCCCAATTATTAGGTAGAGAAGTTTCAAAGGATATTGGCGAACTCAAATCTGTTTTGTCTGATCCTTTATTTGAAGGAGTCGAATGGATTATCGTATCACTCGGTGCAGATGGTGCCTTTGCCAAGCACTGGGATACTTTCTACAAGGTAGATATCCCTAAAATTGAAGTAGTCAATCCAGTTGGATCTGGGGACTCGACTGTTGCAGGAATTTCTTCAGCTCTGAGTCATCATGTAGATGATGTCTCTCTATTGAAAAAAGCAAATGTTCTTGGCATGTTAAATGCTCAAGAAAAGATGACTGGACATGTCAATGTTTATCATTATGACGGTCTTTATGAACAAATAAACGTAAAAGAGGTATAAACAATGGTATTAACTGAGCAAAAACGTAAATATATGGAAAAACTTTCTGATGAAAATGGTATCATCTCTGCCCTGGCCTTTGACCAACGTGGAGCCTTGAAACGATTGATGGCTCAATACCAAGAGGCAGAACCAACAGTTGCGCAAATGGAAGAACTGAAAGTTCTGGTAGCTGAAGAACTGACCCCATACGCTTCCTCCATGCTGCTTGATCCAGAATATGGCCTTCCAGCTACAAAAGCCCTGGACAAAAATGCCGGTTTGCTGCTGGCTTATGAAAAAACAGGTTATGACACCTCCAGCACTAAGCGTCTACCGGACTGTCTCGATGTCTGGTCTGCCAAACGTATCAAAGAACAAGGGGCAGATGCAGTCAAGTTCTTGCTTTACTATGACGTAGACAGCTCTGAAGAATTGAACCAGCAAAAACAAGCTTATATTGAACGTGTCGGTTCAGAATGTGTTGCGGAAGACATTCCTTTCTTCCTTGAAATCTTAGCCTATGATGAAACCATTGCGGATGCTTCCAGTGCCGAGTATGCCAAGGTGAAGCCTCGCAAAGTTATTGAAGCCATGAAAGTTTTCTCTGATTCACGTTTCAATATTGATGTTTTGAAGGTTGAAGTACCAGTCAATGTGAAATATGTAGAAGGCTTTGGGGATGGTGAAGTGGTGCATACGAAGGAAGAAGCTGCAGCTTTCTTCAAAGAACAAGATGAAGCAACCAAGCTGCCTTATATCTATCTGAGTGCCGGTGTGTCCGCTAAACTCTTCCAAGAAACACTTGTTTTTGCTCATGAGTCTGGTGCGAATTTCAATGGTGTTCTTTGCGGCCGTGCCACTTGGGCAGGTAGTGTCAAAGACTATATTGAGCAAGGGGAAGAAGCTGCTCGTCAATGGCTTCGTACGACAGGCTTTAAAAACATTGATGAGCTCAATCAAGTGCTTAAGCAAACAGCGACTTCTTGGAAAGAAAGAGTCTAATTCTGCTATTTTATAATGAAATTTTTAACAGCTCTGATTTAAAATAGAAGGGGGAAATAAAAATCCAACGTAAGCGTTTCTGCATAAAATAGAGCTTCTGGAAATTTCCTAAAATAGGATCAGTCATTGGTATCCATTTAGGGAGAGTTATCAATGACTGATTTTCGTTTAAAATCACCAAAAAAAGAAAAAAATGTTTAAAAAGCTCAAAGAAAGGGTTTACAAATTATTAACCTTATGATATACTATAGTCACAAGTTAATAAAAGGTGAATGTTAGTAACTAAGATTACGCATGATCACAGACGAATTAGAGGTAAAAAACTTTCTAAGGGTGTTTGTGGTCATTTTTTATTTTCACAATTCTTGAATATTCAAGTAAGGAGGTTACCATGTATCGGATTCTAAATCCAATGAACCACAATGTCGCTCTTGTCAGAAATGAAAAGGGGGAAGAGTTGGTCATTGTTGGGAAGGGAATCATTTTTGGTAAAAAGAAGGGTGATTTTATCCCAAAAGAAAAGGCTGAGAAAGTCTTTCGGATGAAAACGGAGGAATCGAGAGAAAACTTTGTGAGTCTTCTCAAAGATGTTCCGCTGGATTTCATCACTGTGACCTACGAAGTGATTGACAGTCTTTCAAGGAAGTACAGCTATCCGGTTCAAGATTATATCTATGTCACTTTGACGGACCATATCTACTGTTCTTATCAAGCAGTACAACAGGGACGCTACAAGGACAGCGCTCTTCCAGATGCTAGAGAGAAATATCCAGTTCCTTATAAAATCGCTCAAGAAGCTGTAGCGATTTATCGTGAACGCTTATTAGATACCTTTCCAGACGATGAAATCAATAGAATTGCCTATCACTTTATTAATGCAGAAGGAGATTCTAATTCAGAAGGACAGAACCATCTAGATAAGCGGAAAGAAATTCTAGGTGAGGTCGAAGCCGAGCTAATGAAAAATGGAATTAGAAGAACAACTGATAATAGTAACTTCTATGACCGTTTCATGATTCACCTTAATTACTTCTTAGACTATTTAGATAGGAGTCGGGATGATAATGTGTCACTCCTTGAAATGGAAAGTCAGATAAATCTGACTTATCCAGAAGCCTATCAAATTGGAAGTACCATTTACGAGATTGTCGCTCAACAAACTGGAGTAGATGTATACAACAGTGAGCGAGTCTACCTTGTTTTACATATTCAACGATTACTTTAACTAAAAAAGGAGGTTCTGTCATGAACAGAGAAGAAGTAACATTACTTGGTTTTGAAATTGTAGCCTATGCAGGCGATGCCCGTTCCAAACTGTTGGAAGCCTTAAAGGCTGCAGAAGCGGGAGATTTTGCTAAGGCAGATGCCTTGGTGGAAGAAGCCAATGGCTGCATCGCTGAAGCTCATCATGCTCAGACCAGTCTCTTGACAAAAGAAGCTGCTGGCGAGGACTTGGCTTACAGTGTGACCATGATGCACGGCCAGGATCACCTAATGACTACTATCTTGCTAAAAGACATGATGCACCATTTGATTGAACTATACAAAAGAGGAGTAAAATAATGAACAAACTCATCGGACTTATTGAGAAAGGGAAGCCTTTCTTTGAGAAGATTTCTCGGAATATCTATCTCCGTGCTATTCGGGATGGCTTTATCGCTGGTATGCCAGTCATCCTCTTTTCATCTATCTTTATCTTGATTGCCTATGTGCCAAATGCTTGGGGCTTCCACTGGTCTAAGGACATTGAAACTTTCCTTATGACTCCTTATAGCTATTCGATGGGGATTCTGGCATTCTTTGTAGGCGGAACAACCGCTAAGGCTCTGACAGACTCTGTCAATCGTGATCTGCCAGCGACAAACCAGATTAACTTCTTGTCTACGATGCTGGCTTCCATGGTCGGCTTCCTCCTGATGGCTGCTGAACCTGCTAAGGAAGGTGGCTTTCTGACTGCCTTTATGGGAACCAAAGGTCTTTTGACAGCTTTCATCGCAGCCTTTGTAACGGTTAATGTCTACAAGGTTTGTGTGAAAAATAATGTCACCATTCGTATGCCAGAAGAAGTTCCACCAAATATTTCCCAAGTATTTAAGGACTTGATTCCATTCACTTTGTCAGTGGTTATCCTTTATGCCTTTGAACTGATTGTTAAAGCATCTCTTGGTGTAACTGTTGCAGAATCTATCGGTACGCTTCTGGCTCCTCTCTTCTCTGCAGCTGATGGTTATCTCGGAATTACCCTTATCTTTGGTGCTTATGCTTTCTTCTGGTTTGTGGGTATCCATGGTCCATCAATCGTTGAACCAGCTATTGCAGCCATTACTTATGCCAATATCGATGCCAACCTGCACTTGATTCAAGCTGGTCAACATGCGGATAAGGTCATCACCTCTGGTACACAAATGTTCATCGTTACCATGGGTGGTACTGGTGCAACCTTGATTGTTCCATTCCTCTTCATGTGGCTCTGTAAATCAGAACGAAACAGGGCTATCGGACGTGCCTCTGTTGTTCCTACCTTCTTTGGAGTTAACGAACCAATCCTCTTTGGAGCTCCTATCGTATTGAATCCAATCTTCTTCATTCCATTCATCTTTGCCCCAATTGCCAATGTCTGGATTTTCAAATTCTTTGTCGATACCTTGAACATGAACTCCTTCTCAGCTAACCTTCCATGGGTAACCCCTGGACCTCTGGGAATTGTTCTTGGTACCAACTTCCAACTCTTGTCATTCGTCCTTGCGGCTCTTCTGGTTGTAGTGGATATTATCATCTACTACCCATTCGTCAAGGTTTATGATGAACAAATTCTGGAAGAAGAACGTTCTGGTAAATCAAACGATGCTCTGAAAGAAAAGGTTGCGGCTAACTTCAATACAGCTAAAGCAGATGCGATTCTTGAAAAAGCAGGTGCTGCAGAAGAAGCTCCAGCTCAAAATAATATTACAGAAGAAACAAATGTCCTTGTTCTTTGTGCTGGTGGTGGGACCAGTGGTCTCTTGGCTAACGCTCTCAATAAAGCGGCAGCCGAGTACAATGTTCCTGTTAAAGCAGCAGCTGGTGGCTACGGAGCTCACCGTGAAATGCTTCCTGAGTTTGACCTTGTTATCCTGGCTCCTCAAGTCGCTTCTAACTTTGAAGATATGAAGGCCGAGACAGATAAATTAGGCATCAAATTAGCTAAGACAGAAGGAGCACAATATATTAAGCTCACTCGTGATGGACAAGGCGCTCTGAAATTTGTTCAGGAACAGTTTGAAGACTAAATCAGTTAGCTTATTTGAGATGAAGCAAAATAAGTACTTTCCCTGTTTCCTTTCCAATGCTTCATCTCAAATACTATTATAAAGAGGAGAAAAAGATGGCAAAAACACTCCCAAAAGATTTTATTTTCGGTGGGGCTACGGCAGCTTATCAGGCTGAAGGAGCTACTCACACAGATGGTAAAGGTCCCGTTGCTTGGGATAAATACTTAGAAGATAATTATTGGTATACGGCAGAACCTGCCAGTGACTTTTATCATAAATATCCAGTTGACCTGGCATTGGCTGAGGAGTACGGTGTGAATGGTATCCGTATTTCGATTGCTTGGTCTCGCATATTCCCAACTGGATATGGTCAAGTCAACCAAAAAGGTGTCGAGTTCTACCACAATTTGTTTGCGGAATGTCATAAACGGCATGTGGAACCATTTGTGACCCTTCATCACTTTGATACTCCGGAAGCCTTGCATTCAAATGGTGATTTTCTCAATCGTGAGAATATCGAACATTTTGTGGACTATGCAGCTTTCTGTTTTGAAGAATTCCCAGAAGTTCGCTATTGGACGACCTTTAATGAGATTGGGCCGATTGGAGACGGCCAGTATCTCGTTGGAAAATTTCCGCCGGGCATCCAATATGACCTAGCCAAGGTCTTCCAATCCCATCACAATATGATGGTCTCTCACGCTCGTGCAGTAAAGCTCTATAAGGATATGGGCTACAAGGGTGAAATCGGAGTTGTTCATGCACTCCCTACCAAGTATCCTCTTGATCCGGAAAATCCGGATGATGTGGTTGCAGCAGAGTTGGAAGACATTATCCATAACAAATTTATCTTGGATGCGACTTATCTGGGATATTATTCCGAAAAAACCATGGCTGGAGTCAATCATATTCTGACTGCCAATGGTGGTACTTTGGATTTACGAGATGAAGATTTTGAAGCACTCGAAGCGGCTAAAGACCTCAATGACTTCCTCGGAATCAACTACTATATGAGTGACTGGATGCAAGCTTTTGATGGCGAGACTGAAATTATTCACAATGGTAAGGGCGAAAAAGGAAGTTCTAAATACCAAATAAAAGGTGTTGGTAGACGGGTTGCTCCAGACTATGTTCCAAGAACAGACTGGGATTGGATTATCTATCCGCAAGGACTCTATGACCAAATCATGCGGGTTAAGAAGGACTATCCAAACTACAAAAAAATCTATATTACCGAGAATGGATTAGGTTATAAAGATGAGTTTGTGAACAATACGGTCTATGATGATGGACGGATTGACTATGTTAAACAACACTTAGAAGTCTTATCTGATGCCATTGCTGATGGAGCAAATGTCAAAGGTTACTTTATTTGGTCGCTGATGGATGTCTTTTCTTGGTCTAATGGCTATGAAAAACGTTATGGGCTTTTCTATGTGGATTTTGATACGCAAGAACGCTATCCAAAGAAGAGTGCTCACTGGTATAAACAAGTAGCTAAAACACAAATTATTGAGTAGGTTTTAAAGATACTTCTTTATTATAATTTCTAATATAAAACGAGAATGTGAGTCTTTGAACTGACATTCTCGTTTTCTTTTGTTTTGGAGGAAAAAATGGTTATTGAATTAAGAAATAATGAATTAACTGTACAGTTTAAGGAGTTTGGAGGTGCTTTATCATCAATTAAAGATGAAGATGGAATAGAATATCTTTGGCAAGGGAATCCACAATATTGGAGTGGCCAGGCCCCTGTTTTATTCCCCATTTGTGGAAGTGTTCGTGACGATAAAGTTAGTTTTGATTCTGACAACAAAGATATTCTAAGGATTATTCCTAGACACGGTTTAGTTAGAAAAGAAAATTTTTTATTTAGACAGATTGATGAGCAAACGATAGCTTTTACTTTTAAATCCACAGAAGTTACTTTGAAAAATTATCCTTTTAACTTTGGATTAAAAATTATTTATCGCTTACACGAGTCAACGATAACGACTGAATATCAAGTGACGAATACTGAAAATAATAGGATATTACCCTATTTTATTGGAGGACATCCAGGTTTTAATTGCCCGTTAATAGATAGCGATATTTACGAAGATTATTATTTGGAATTTTCTGAAGAAGAGACTTGTAGTATCCCTAAAAGTTTCCCAGAGACAGGGTTGCTTGATTTACAAAATCGTACACCGTTTCTCATGAATGAAAGAAAGATTGATTTAGTACATTCACTGTTTTCTCATGACGCCATTACATTTGACAAACTTAAGTCTCGTAGTGTCAGTTTGAAATCTAAGAAAAGTAATAAAGGACTGAGAGTGGATTTTAAAGATTTTTCTAACTTAATTATTTGGTCAACAACTAATAATGGTCCGTTTATTGCTTTAGAACCATGGAGTGGTTTATCTACTTCACTTGAAGAAAGTGATATTTTTGAAGAGAAACGACAAGTGACATTTGTGGAACCAGGAGAAACAAGTATTAAATCATTCGATATTACAATTTTGTAATCACAAGAAGATCAATATGTCCAGAAAAGTTAAAAACTAGTTTCAAAAAACATGCATCTGTCTTATGAGAAAAGAAAAAATATTATACCATTTTTTGATAGCTAACAGCATTAGAAACCTCAAATGGCATTCAGATAAGGATGATATAAATTTTGCTGTCATAACATGACAATTTCCCAGCTTTTTTCTGAAAGTGACATATACTTTTCTTAGGAGAAAGCTAGATGTACCAACGTATAAGAGATTTGAGGGAAGATCATGATTTCACTCAAAGATATGTTGCAGAAGTGCTTTCCTTTTCTCATACTAACTATGCAAAAATTGAGAGAGGGGAGGTGGTTTTAACAGCCGATGTTCTTATAAAACTCTCTAAACTCTATAACGTTAGTACAGATTATATTTTAGGACTAACTGATTATCCTCATAAAATCAATTTTAAAAAATAGTCTCTCCTTGATTTGTTCTTTGACAATTGAATAAACCGAGGTGGGACTTTCTTATTTGTTGAGCAGCTTAGTATGATACGCTGGGATATGAGCGGTAATTGTCAGCTATAAAATAGAGTGGTCCTCTATATGCCAAGATTACAAATAAGGACAATGATACTTCTGAACGTTCAGGCTGCCAGCGTAAAAGGACAGCGGGTGAAATGCCCATGAGTGATCTAACCAATCATACCCACGGAGGATTTTATATAGTACAATTTACGAGGAGGGGAGAGTTTGAATCAATCAGCAGTAAAATATAGTATGCAACTATCAATGCTTAACTTTTTATACTCAAAAAATATGCTATCGAAAAATGAGTATGAAAAGATAAAAAACAAACTGCGTATTAAGTACACAAAATAGCTGACCTTTTTGTTTGAACGCGGTAATATAGAATCAAAAAGGAGGAATTTCAGTTATGAAAAAAAATAATGTTGAAATAATAAAGGCTGATTCTTTAGTTAGACGAAGAGGTATCAATGTAGAAAGACATTTAAAAAGGGTTGCTGCGTATTGTCGAGTGAGTTCTGATAGTGAGGATCAAAAAAACAGTTATGAATCTCAAGTAAGACATTACAAAGATTATATCTCTCAGCGTTCAGATTGGGAACTTGCAGATATTTATGCAGATGAAGGAATTTCAGGAACACAAGCAGGAAAGAGACAAGATTTTCAACGTTTAATAACTGATTGTATGAATGGAGAAATCGATTATATTGTCACTAAAGCAATTGCTAGATTTGCAAGAAATACCTTAGATACTTTGAAGTATGTCAGAATGTTAAAGGATATGCAAATTGGAGTATATTTTGAAGAAGAAAATATAGATACCCTCACAATGGATGGAGAACTGCTTCTGACTATTCTGAGCTCCGTTGCACAGCAAGAAGTAGAGAATACTTCTGCCCATGTGAAAAAGGGATTGAAAATGAAGATGCAACGTGGTGAATTGATTGGTTTTCAAGGGTGCTTAGGCTATGACTATGATATAGAAACTAAGAAACTTTCTATAAATAAAGAAGAAGCAATAATAGTTCGTTATATTTTTGAAAGATACTTAGAAGGTATTGGAGGGAAAGTCATAGCAAGGGAACTTGATGAACTAGGTTACAAATCTCCAAGAGGATTAGATCATTGGAATGATACAACAGTCTTAGGAATCATAAAGAATGAAAAATATAAGGGTGATATTCTTATGGGAAAAACTTTTACAGTTGATCCAATAAGCAAAAGACGGTTGAGTAATTTGGGAGAAGAAGATAAGTACTATATCAAAGATAATCATGAAGCAATAATATCTAAAGAAGATTTTGAAAAAGCTCAGGAAATTAGATTGCGTCGAGCAGGAAATAAGAAGACTGCTGCAAATGTAAATGGCAAACGTGAACGCTATTCAAAAATGTATGCTTTTAGTAGCATGTTAGAATGTGGTTTTTGTGGTTCATTATTGTCTAGAAGAAGTTGGCACTGTCGTTCAGATTATCGAAAAGTTGTGTGGCACTGTGTTACTTCGATAAAAAAAGGGAAAAAATATTGTAAACATAGTAAAGGATTAGAGGAGGTAGCTATTGAGGGAGCTTTCATGGAAGCTTACAGACAACTATATCATTCAAACGAAAATATAATGACAGACTTACTTGAAACGATTGAATCTGAATTGAATGACAATAGTCTCAATAAGGAGCTAAAAAAAATTACTAATAAACTTCATGCATTGTTAAAAAAAGAGGAGAATCTTGTAAATTTAAGGCTAGAAGGGGAAATTAGTGATTCTATCTATACCGAAAAATACAATGAGATTTCATCAGAAAAAGAGTATCTTGCTGAAGAAAAAGTAAATATTGAAGTAACTTTAAAATCAGAAATCGATGTAAAGAAGAGACTTACTGAGTTTAAGCAATTACTATCTTCTCAGAAAATACTCACGGAGTTTGATCGTACAGTTTTTGAAAGCATTGTTGAGAAAATTATCGTAGGTGGTGTTAATAGTGATGGAAAAATTGATCCAGCAATGTTAACTATTATTTTCAAAACAGGAGAAACTCAAAATAAGAATGGAAAAAAATTTAAAAGTAAACGCAAAAATGCTAAACTAAAATCAGATAAATTGTGTTCTCAAAACAGTGACGAGAATAAAAAATTGTATTCCCAAGAGATAGACAACACATGTGGAGTGCGTAGTGTCGCTACAACGAAGCAAAGAGTGAAAATCCTTTATTTTAAGCCCTTTTTCAAGCATATCGTCTTGACGAGTGAGGGTGATCAAATCCGAATACAGACACGATAAATACATCGAGCATTACTATCTGGGATGATGTGTTCGTCTATACCTCGCAGGACGAAGAAAAAGGCAGGTTTTTGGAGCTGAAAGGAAAGGGCTATCGAACTGGTATTCAATGTTTGCGATGTCGAGGACGTGCTGTTAGAGCTGTTCAAGCGTATCATTGGAGCGTAGCAATCAATAAGCTTGCGGTTTACACAAACTTGCCATTCCCTATGAGAGTTTGGACATAGAGAAAATGAAAAAGGGGAACGTAATGGAATACAGATAAAAGATAGTCATGTTATGAATTTCATTGAATGGTTCACAAATATATGGCATAATATGTGAGTATGTAAATTGCTAAATTATAATTTAGAGGTGTAAAATGAAATACAAAGAGTATGGATTAAAAAATAAAGATATTATAATTTTATTACACGGTGGTGGTCTTTCTTGGTGGAATTATATAGATGAAATAGGCTTGCTTGAAGATGAATTTCATATTGTTATTCCTATACTAGATGGACACTCAGACAGTGATACAAATTTTATTTCTATTGAAAATAATGCTTCAGAAATAATAAATTTTATAAATGAAAATTATAATGGAAAAGTAAAATTGATTGGAGGATTATCATTAGGAGGACAAGTATTGTTAGAAATATTATCTAGGAATCCCAATATATGTGAATATGCTGTTATTGAAAGTGCTTTGGTGATTCCAATGAAGTTTACTTATAAAATGATAGAACCGATATTTAATTTAACATATGGTTTAACTAAAAAAAGCTGGTTTTCAAAATTACAGTTTAAAAATTTAAAGATAAAAAATAGTTTATATGATTTATATTATGAAGATACTTGTAAAATTTCAAAAAATAATTTAATTGCTTTTATGAAGTCAAATTCTAGTTATGAATTAAAAGATACTTTATCACGTACTAGAGCAAAGGTTCTAATACTAGTTGGGATCAAAGAAAGATCTATTATGAAAAAATCGGCAGTTAAAATTGCTGAATTAATACCAAATAGTGAACTTGAAATATTACAAGGGTATTATCATGGAGATATTAGCATAAATCATGCAGATGATTATGTTGAAAGAGTAAAGAGATTAGTTCGTTAAATTCCAGTTTAGCAATTTCATATCCTACGCAAAAAGCGGTTACTCCTTTGAAAAATCCCTAGTCAATTATCAAAATGATACTTGGACTAGAGAAGATATGGCTAAAGCAACAGAAAAAGTGGCTAAGAGAATTGTGGATTATATTTTTGAATTGTAAAATTTACTTTTCTAATGCTGAAGTGCTGGCATAAAATAAAAATATTTTGATTTATAGTGTTGAGAAGTTCTTGTTTCTCCTTTATGGAAATAGTAGAGAATGCCATGTGGGTATGGTATAATATGATTGTTGCGAGTCAGAGCTATTCTAACAGAAGGAACATTCAGAAAGTGAGAAGAATGGCAATATCAGCAGTTATTCCTTGTTATTATGAAGAAGAGACGATTCCACTGTTTTATGCAGAAATGGAAAAAATAGAATCACAGATGAACGAAGAGTTTGAATATATTTTTGTTAATGATGGTTCACAAGATAGACTTTATAAATTCTACGCGACCTAAATCAAGTAGATGAACATGTTCATTATCTTTCTTTTTCAAGGAATTTTGGAAAGGAAGCGGCTCTTTACGCAGGTCTCAAATGTGCAACTGGTGATTGGGTGACCGTCATGGATGCAGATTTGCAAGATCCTCCGGAACTTTTACTCACAATGAAATCCATGCTGGATAAGAACCCTGATTTGGATTGTGTGGGAACACGATGGACAACTCGTGATGGAGAGCCTCCGATTCGTAGCTTTTTTGCTAAGATGTTTTATCAATTAATCAATAAAATTAGTCAAGTTGAAATGGTGGATGGTGCGCGTGACTTTCGTCTCATGCGCCGACAAATGGTAGATGCCATTTTAGATGTTTCTGAATACAATCGTTTTTCCAAGGGAATATTTGCTTAGGTTGGTTTTGATACAGAGCATTTAGAATATAAAAATGTCAAAATGATTGTAAGTAGCAAAAAAATTAAAAAACTGCAATCGTTTTAAAGAAAAATCGGGAAAAGGATTGATAAAAACGAAAAGGTAGTATAGAATGGAATTATTGAGAAATAATATATTAAAAGGAGTCGTTATATGAACTACAAAGAAGTTTATGAACAATGGCTAAACAATGATTTCTTTGATGAAGAAACAAAAGCTGATTTGCTGTCTATTCAGGATGATGAAGCTGAGATCGAAGATCGATTCTACAAGGGTCTTGAGTTTGGGACCGCTGGTCTTCGTGGGAAATTGGGTGCTGGTACCAACCGCATGAATAAATACATGGTAGGAAAAGCAGCCCAAGCATTAGCTGAAACCTTGAAAGACCATGGTGAAGAAGCGATTAAAAGAGGTGTTGCAATCAGTTATGATGTCAGATATAAATCAAAAGAATTTGCTGAATTGACTTGCTCTATCATGGCTGCTCATGGAATTAAAACCTATATTTACAATGGCATTCATCCTACACCAATGTGCTCGTATGCAATTAGAAAATTGCACTGTAAAGCAGGAGTCATGGTAACGGCTAGTCATAATCCACAAGAATACAATGGCTATAAAGCGTATTGGGAAGAAGGTTCACAGATTTTAGATGACATTGCAGGACAAATTGCAGGTCATATGGATGAAATTGTGAATTTTGAAGACATCAAGTCCATTCCTTTTGAAGAAGCCTTGGAAAGCGGTCTTGCAAATTATATTGATCCATCTGTTGAAGAAGATTACTACCAAGAAGTTCTCAATTTAACGATCAATGAAGATGTTGATAAATCTATCAAAGTTGGCTACACTCCTTTGAATGGTACAGGAAATATTCCTGTCAGAGAAATTCTGAAAAGAAGAGGATTTGAAAATATCTTTGTTGTCAAAGAACAAGAATTTCCTGATCCAGATTTTACAACAGTTGGTTATCCAAATCCAGAATTTCCCAAAGCATTTGCTTACTCTGAAAAGCTTGGAAAAGAAAATAATTGTGACATTTTGATTGCCAATGACCCAGATTGTGACCGTGTTGCTCTGGAAGTAAGAGATGCGAATGGCGATTATATCTTTTTAAACGGAAATAAGATCGGTGCTTTGCTTGCTTATTACATCTTCTCTCAACGTTATGCCCTCAACAATTTGCCTGAAAATCCTGTCATGGTGAAATCTATCGTTACAGGAGATTTATCTAGAGCAATTGCAAAGAAATATGGCATTGAAACAGTTGAGACTTTAACTGGATTTAAAAATATCTGTGGAAAAGCCAATGAATATGAACGTACCAAAGAAAAAACTTATGTGTTCGGTTATGAAGAAAGTATTGGCTTCTGCTATGGAACTTTTGTCAGAGACAAAGATGCTGTCAGTGCTTCTATGATGATTGTAGAAATGGCTGCTTACTTTAAAAAACAAGGTAAGACTTTGTTAGATGTTTTAAATGATATTTATGCAGAGTTTGGCTTCTATAATGAAAGACAGGTTTCGCTTGAGCTAGAAGGTGTAGAAGGTCAAGAGCGAATTGGTCGCATGATGGAAGAATTTAGAGAACATCCGTTGACAACAGTTGGAGCAATGGAACTTGAAAAAGTGATTGACTTTAAAGATGGCTATCTTGATTTTCCAAAACAAAACTGCTTGAAATATTACTTTAAAGATGGTTCATGGTATGCACTCAGACCGTCAGGGACCGAACCTAAAATCAAACTATACATCTATTCAATTGGTAAAGACGAAAAGGAAAGTGTTGAAAAACTCGATCTCATTGAAAGGGCTTGCCGAGAAAAAATGGATAGCGTGAAATAAGCACATATAAAAAACTTGAAGTGCTCTTTTGAAAACTTCAAGTTTTTTGCTTTTTAAAGACTGGTCGAATGTTTTGGCTGTATTTTTTGGTCGGGATAGATATAGTTCATAGCATTGTTGATAGCTGTAGGAGCTTCGCCTAGTCCTGTGGCTATCAAATCAATCTTTCCGTCGTAACTACAGCAATCTCCAGCAGCATAGATACCTGCGACAGAAGTTTCTTGTTTGCTATTGACGATAATCTTGTGGCGATTGAGTTCTAGTCCCCATTTTTTTAAGTTTCCAACAGATGATTTGAAGCCATAATTGACAAAAAGCTGATCAAGCGGCAAGAGCTCTGTTTCATTGCTTTTCACTTTAGTAATCTCAAGATGAGTGAGTTTGTTTCCTTCACCTATAAGTTGACTTGGGATAAATGGTGTTTTAATCGTGACAGTAGAAGCTTTTAGTTCATTGACACTGTGTTCTAAAGCACGGAAATTATCCCTGCGGTGAATGATGCTGGTCGGTGCAATCTTATCAAAAGCAAGTGCCCAATCCACTGCAGAATCACCACCTCCTAGAACCACAATGTTTTGTCCAGCGTATTGATTGATATTGGAAACGTGATAGTGAATGTTTTCAAATTGTTCTACATTGTCCAAATCAAGTGAGCGAGGTTTAAAAGCACCGCCTCCCATAGCAATCAAAATGGCTCTTGAGATATGTTTCCCTTTGCTAGTTGTTAAGGTAAATAATTCATCGTTTTTTTCAATATCTAATACAGTCTCATTGAGATGTATGCTTGTTTCAAATGTTTTTACTTGATCAATCAAACGCTCAATCAATTCCTCACCTGTTAGATTGGTAAAACCAGGAACATCCAGAATTTTCTTTTCAGGATAGAGAATAGCTGGCTGTCCACCGAGCTGAGGCAGCGAATCAATCAAATTCACTTTTGCTTGACGCATATGAGCATAAAAAGCAGCAAAAAGACCCACAGGCCCCCCGCCAACAATCGTAATATCAAAAATTTCAGACATGATTTCTCCTTAAAATAGTAACGTATTTCTATTTTATCACAAAATGAGGAAAACGATAGAGAAATTGTGTTAGGACACGTGAATTATGTTACAATAGTTACAGATTATATTATTAAGGAGACATACATGCAAGCAGTTGCACATTTTATTGAAACATTTGTTCCAGAACATTATGATATTTTTTTAGATTTGAATCGGGAGCAAAAAACGTTCACAGGTAAGGTCAGCATTAGCGGAGAAGCAAAAGGTGAAAAAATTTCTCTTCATCAGAAGGATTTGACAATCCAGTCCGTTGAGATAGCTGGCGAAGCTCGTCCTTTCTCTGTAGATAATGAAAATGAAGCAGTTTACGTTGAGCTTGGTCAAGCAGGAGTTGTTGAAGTAACGCTGACTTATACAGGTAAAATTACAGATAATATGACGGGGATTTATCCTTCTTACTATACTGTTGATGGAGTCAAAAAAGAAGTTCTTTCTACTCAATTTGAAAGTCATTTTGCACGTGAAGCCTTTCCAAGTGTAGATGAGCCAGAAGCAAAAGCTACATTTGACCTTTCTTTGAAATTTGACCAAGAAGCAGGAGAAATCGCACTTTCAAACATGCCAGAAGTTGATGTAGAAAATCGAAAAGCAACTGGCATCTGGAAGTTTGCAACGACTCCTCGCATGTCGTCTTATCTTTTGGCGTTCGCGGCTGGTGATTTACAGGGTGTTACAGCAAAAACGAAGAATGGTACCTTGGTCGGCGTGTACTCTACCAAAGCTCACCCTGCTTCAAATTTGGAATTTGCTTTAGATATTGCAGTTCGCTCTATTGATTTTTATGAAGAATACTACGGAGTAAAATATCCGATTCCTCAATCTCTGCATGTAGCTTTGCCAGACTTTTCTGCAGGAGCTATGGAAAATTGGGGCTTGGTCACTTATCGTGAAGTTTATCTTTTAGTAGATGAAAATTCAACTGTTACAAGCCGTCAGCAAGTAGCTCTTGTGATTGCTCACGAATTGGCTCACCAATGGTTTGGTAACTTGGTTACAATGAAATGGTGGGATGACCTTTGGCTCAATGAAAGTTTTGCCAATATGATGGAATATGTCTGTGTGAATGCTATTGAGCCGACTTGGAACATTTTTGAGGACTTCCAAACAAGTGGCGTTCCTCTGGCTCTAAAACGGGATGCGACTGACGGTGTTCAATCTGTCCATGTGGAAGTAAAACATCCAGACGAAATCAATACCTTATTTGATCCTGCGATTGTTTACGCTAAAGGAAGTCGTCTCATGCACATGCTTCGTCGTTGGCTAGGAGATGAAGCTTTTGCAAAAGGCTTGAATGCTTATTTTGCAAAACATCAATATGGTAATACAATTGGTCGTGACTTATGGAATGCTCTTGGTGCAGCTTCAGGACGTGACGTAGCAGCCTTTATGGATTCGTGGCTAGAACAACCAGGCTATCCTGTTTTAACAGCGGTTGTGGAAAATGATACTCTCAAGATTTCTCAAAAACAATTCTTTATTGGGGAAAAAGAAGAAAAAGGTCGCCTATGGGTTGTACCGTTAAATAGCAATTGGACAGGTATTCCAGATACTTTAGAAACCGAAACTCTTGAAATTCCAAATTATGCAGCTCTGGCAGCGCAAAATGAAGGAGCACTTCGATTCAATACAGAAAATACGGCGCATTACATCACTGATTATCAAGGTGAATTGTTGGATAATATTTTAGCAACTATTACAGACTTAGATAATACAAGTAAGCTACAAGTAGTGCAAGAACGTCGTTTATTGGCTGAAGCTGGTTTTGTTTCATTTGCAGACTTAATCCCAGTTATCGAAAAATTGACCAATGAAACATCTTATCTTGTAGTATCTGCTGTGAAGGCTGTACTAAATAGCTTGCGGACTTTTGTGGATGAAGGAACAGAAACAGAGGTTGCTTTCAAGAAATTACTCGTTAAGCTGAATCAAGCTAACTTTGACCGACTTGGTTTTGAAGCGAAAGACGGTGAAACAGATGAAGATGAATTGGTACGTCAAATCGTTGTGGCAAATATGATTGCAGCTGATGATGAACAAGCGAGCCAAAAAGCGAGCCAAATCTTTAAAACCTACCAAGAAAACATGGAAAAACTTCCAGCAGCCACTCGCTTGCAAATTTTGATTAACCAAATCAAACACCATGAGACAAAAGAATTGACCGATCAATATCTAGCAACCTACATTACAACGGTTGATGGCAACTTCCAACGTCAATTGGCTTCGGCTCTGTCTTATACGAAGAGTGAAGCAACATTGACACGTCTTTTAAAAGAATGGAAAAATAAAGATGTTGTGAAACCACAGGATTTAGCAATGAGTTGGTATTTTACTTTCTTACAACATGATTTCACACAAGGAACTGTCTGGACCTGGGCGCGTGACAATTGGGATTGGATTAAGGCAGCTCTTGGTGGAGATATGAGTTTTGACAAATTTGTCATTTATCCAGCAAGTACCTTTAAGACGTATGAACGTTTAGCAGAATACAAAGCCTTCTTTGAACCACAATTATCTGATTTGGCGATTAGCCGTAACATCAGCATGGGAATCAAAGAAATTTCCGCTCGTATTGATTTGATTGACAAAGAAAAAGCAGCTGTTGAAGCAGCAATCAAAGCAGCAGTATAATAGTATAAAAAAGGTTGAATGCGAATTTCAGCCTTTTCTTATTGCATTTTGCTGTTTTATTAAAAAAGTGATAGTTTTTGAAAGAAAATGCTTGACTTTGAAATAAATTGGTGTATAATAAATCTGTAAACGATTGCAGGAAGAGGTGAGGTCTATCTTAAAATCAGAACGCAAACAGGTAATTTTAGAGGAAATCAATCGTCATCAAGTTGTTTCTCTGGATAGCTTAGTTCGTTTGTTAAATACGTCTGAATCAACAGTGCGTAGGGATTTAGATGAATTGGAAGGCGAAAGAAAATTGCGCCGGATTCACGGTGGAGCAGAAAGCATTCATTTTCTTCAAGAGGAAGAAAGCAATCAAGAAAAATCTATCAAAAACGTTCAAGATAAATTACGAATTGCTCAAAAAGCAGCGGAATTGATACAAGAACAAGATGTCATTTTTATTGATGCTGGAACGACAAATGAATTGTTAATCAATGAGCTTTCAAGCAAACATATGACGGTTGTAACCAACTCCATTCACCATGCGACAAAATTAGTTGAGAAAAACATTCCAACGGTTATTATCGGAGGAGTTGTCAAAAGCTCAACAGATGCTAGTATTGGTGGTGTTGCTTTGAACCAAATCGGTCAGTTGAATTTTAACAAAGCTTTTATTGGTATGAATGGAATTGATGAAAATTTCTATACAACGCCTGATATGGAAGAAGGAGCAGTCAAGCGAGCGATTCTTGAAAATGCCAAGCAGACTTATATCTTGGCTGATGCCTCAAAAATCGGTCAGACCTCTTTCGTGAAAGTCGCACCTATCAAACGTGCAAGCATTATTACGAGTGCATGCGCCAATGAGCAATTGGAAAAGATAAAAGAAAAAACGGAGGTTATTGAAGTATGATTTATACTGTTACGCTTAACCCTTCTATTGACTATATTGTCCGTTTGGATAAGGTCAATGTTGGAAGCGTGAATCGTATGGAGAGCGATGATAAATTTGCTGGTGGAAAAGGCATCAACGTCAGTCGTGTGCTCAAACGTTTGGGAATTGACAATACAGCGACTGGCTTTATCGGTGGCTTTACTGGAAAATTTATTACTGATACCTTGGAAAATGAAGCGATTGCGACTAAATTTGTCCAAGTGTCAGAGGATACGCGTATCAACGTCAAGATTAAAGCAGATGCTGAGACAGAAATCAATGGAACGGGTCCGACCGTCTCACCAGAGCAATTGGCAGCATTAAAAGATATTCTTTCAGGGCTGTCAGAGAAAGATACAGTTGTCTTTGCAGGGTCAAGCAATAAAAATCTAGGCAATGTCGTCTATAAAGAGTTAATTAGTCTGACGAGGCAAACTGGAGCACAAGTCGTTTGTGATTTCGAGGGACAAACACTTATTGATTCACTAGAGTTTCAGCCATTATTGGTAAAACCCAACAATCACGAGTTAGGTGATATTTTTGGAGTGAAGCTGGAAAAATTGGATGAGATTGAAAAATACGCTCGTGAAATTCTAGCTAAAGGTGCGCAACATGTCATTATTTCTATGGCAGGAGACGGTGCACTTTTGGTAACAAAGGACGGAGCTTATTTTGCAAAACCAATCAAGGGAATCGTAAAAAATTCTGTCGGAGCTGGTGACTCAATGGTTGCAGGCTTTACTGGCGAATTTGTTCGTTCAGGAAATGCTGTTGAAGCCTTCAAATGGGGAGTAGCTTGCGGAACGGCAACGACTTTCTCTGATGACTTAGCGACAGCCGCTTTTATTAACGAAACGTATGAAAAAGTAGAGGTAGAAAAAATATGAAAATTCAGGATTTACTGAGAAAAGATGTGATGTTGCTTGATTTACAAGCAACTGAAAAAACAGCTGCTATTGATGAAATGATTCATCGTTTAGTTGACAGTGGTTATGTGACGGATTTTGAAACATTCAAAGAAGGAATCTTGGCCCGTGAAGCTTTAACCTCAACAGGCTTAGGGGACGGGATTGCCATGCCACACAGTAAAAATACGGCAGTCAAAGAAGCAACCGTTCTTTTTGCAAAATCAAACAAGGGTGTGGATTATGAAAGTTTAGACGGGCAACCGACAGATTTGTTCTTCATGATTGCTGCACCAGAAGGAGCGAATGATACTCACTTGGCTGCACTTGCAGAATTGTCCCAATATCTGATGAAAGATGGATTTGCAGATAAACTTCGTCAAGTGACTTCACCAGACGAAGTGATTGCGTTATTTGACCAAGCGTCTGATAAAGCAGCAGAGCCCGCAACGGTAGCACCAGCAACCAAAGATGGTGATTTCCTTGTTGCGGTAACAGCATGTACAACAGGAATTGCGCATACTTATATGGCGCAAGAAGCTCTTCAAAAGGTAGCTGCTGAAATGGGAGTTGGTATCAAGGTTGAAACCAACGGTGCTAGTGGTATCGGAAACAAACTAACCGCAGAAGATATTCAAAAAGCAAAAGCGGTTATTATTGCGGCTGATAAAGCTGTAGAAATGGATCGATTTGACGGTAAACCATTGATTAACCGCCCGGTTGCTGACGGTATTCGTAAGACAGAAGAGTTGATTAACTTAGCACTATCAGGAAAAGCAGAAGTGTATCATGCAGCCAATAAAAAAGCTGCCTCCTCTTCAACAAATGCAGCAGGTGGATTCTACAAACACTTGATGAGTGGTGTTAGCCAAATGCTTCCATTCGTTATCGGTGGTGGTATCATGATTGCGGTGGCATTCTTGATTGACCAAGCAATGGGAGTGCCAAAAGATCAATTGGCAAATCTCGGTACTTATCATGAGTTGGCAGCAATGTTTAAGAATATTGGTGGTTTGGCCTTTGGCTTTATGCTTCCTGTACTGGCTGGTTATATCGCTTATTCTATCGCTGAAAAGCCAGGTTTAGCACCAGGTTTTGTAGCAGGTAGTATGGCTTCAGCAGGTCTTGCTTTTGGTAAAATTCCATTTGCTGAAGGTGGGAAAGCAACTCTTGCACTTGCTGGTGTACCTTCTGGTTTCCTTGGAGCTCTAGTGGGTGGTTTCCTTGCAGGTTACGTTGTAAACTTCCTTAAAAAAGCCTTGAGTGGTCTTCCAAAATCACTTGAGGGTATCAAGTCCATTCTACTTTATCCACTTTTAGGTACATTGCTAACTGGTTTCTTGATGCTGTTAGTAAATATTCCAATGGCCGCTATCAATACTGGCTTGAATAGTTTCCTAGAAGGCTTATCTGGTAGTTCAGCTGTCCTCCTTGGACTCGTTGTAGGTGGTATGATGGCTATTGATATGGGCGGTCCTTTCAACAAAGCGGCTTACATCTTTGGTACAGGAACTCTTGCTGCAACTGTTTCAACAGGTGGTTCAGTTGTAATGGCAGCAGTTATGGCTGGTGGTATGGTTCCACCTCTTGCAGTCTTTGTCGCAACTCTTCTATTCAAAGACAAATTCACCGAAGAAGAACGCAATTCAGGTTTGACAAACATTGTTATGGGTCTCTCATTCATCACGGAAGGTGCTATTCCATTTGGTGCTGCTGACCCTGCCCGTGCCATTCCAAGCTTTATGGTTGGTTCAGCTTTAGCAGGCGCACTTGTTGGCATGGCTGGTATTAAACTCATGGCACCGCACGGAGGTATCTTCGTTATTGCACTTACTTCAAATGCCCTTCTCTATATCATCTTCATCTTGATTGGCGCAATTGTAAGTGGTGTGTTATTCGGAGCGCTTCGCAAACCATTGAATAAATAATGATGAGTTTCATCGTTCTAGGAGTTGGAAAAAAATTTCTCCAGCTCCTTTTTTTAATCTAAAAGAAAGTATTGAAAGGAGATGATTTTCATACTGATTAAAATAGTCAGGCGCTGGAAAATATGTTATAATTTTAATAACGCATATTTTGAGGAGAAATGAAATGGAATTACAACGCGAAAAAGAATTTGTCAGTCAATATCACTATGACGCACGTAATTTAGAGTGGGAAAAAGAAAACGGAACGCCAGAAACGAAAGTGGATGTCAATTTTCAATTATTAAATCAAGATCAAGAAGGACAAGTGACTTCTATCGTTGTAATTGTGAGTTTTATGATTGTCTTTGATGCTTTTGTAATTAGTGGAACAATCTCACAAGTCAATCATATTATGGGACAAATTGTCAATGAGCCAAGTGAATTTGAGCAGGACGAAGTAGAACAACTTGCTCGTCCAAGTTTGTCCGTCTTAAATCGTTTGACCTATGAAGTAACAGAAATCGCCTTGGATTTACCAGGTATCAATTTGGAGTTTTAATGCATGAAATTAGCCGTAATTACTGATTCGTCAGCATATTTGGATAGCAAAGTCATCGAAAATGAGCATTTATTTATCCTAGATATTCCCGTTAGTATAGACGGGGTTGAGTATATTGAAGGAAAAAATCTTTCTGCTAGTGAATTTTATCGAAAAATGGCAGCTTCTAGTGAATTGCCAAAAACGAGCCAACCGAGTATTGCTAGCTTAGTAAATATCCTTTCTTTAGTAGAAGGACAAGGTTATACTCATGTCATTGGTTTGTTTTTATCGAGTGGAATTTCTGGTTTTTATCAAAATATCCAGTATTTGAAAGATGAATTTCCAAGTTTGGAAATTGCTTTTCCGGATTCAAAAATCACAAGTGCGCCACTTGGAATGATGGTGGAGCATATTTTGAACTGGGCTGAACAAGGGTTAGCGTTTGAGCAAATTCTGAGCAATCTTGACGTTCAAATCAAGGGAATTGGCGCTTTTATCATGGTAGATGACTTAAATCATTTGGTAAAGGGCGGCCGTTTGTCGAACGGCGCTGCAATTCTGGGAAACTTGCTCAGTATCAAACCAATTCTTTACTTTAATGACGAGGGCGTCATCGAGGTTTATGAAAAGATTCGTACCGAGAAAAAAGCTACGAAACGCCTGATTGAGATTGTCAAAGAGCAAACTGCACAAGGAAATTACCAAGTGATGATTATTCATGGAAATGCACTGGAAAAAGCAGAACATTTACATCAATTATTGTTAGAAGCTGGTGTTTCCGGAGAGGTTCCGATTGCGACATTTGGTAGTGTGATTGGAACTCACCTGGGTGCTGGAAGTATTGCCTTAGCTTATATTCCGATTATTTAAGGAGAATTCCATGAGTATAAAGGTCATTATTGCTGGTTTCAAAGGAAAAATGGGACAAGCTGCTTATAACATGGTGACAGAAGATCCTGCATTAGAGCTCGTTGGATTGCTTGACCCACTTACTCCAGAAAAAGAAGTAGCTGGTGTTCCCGTTTTTAATCAGAAAGAAGATTTGAGTGGTGTAGAAGCGGATGTGTGGGTTGATTTTACAACTCCTAAAGTGGCGTATGAAAATACTCGTTTTGCATTAGAGCATGGCTTTGCGCCTGTGGTCGGAACGACTGGATTTACATCGGATGAAATCAAAGAGTTAGTTGAGCTTTCTCGGAAAAAAGAGCTGGGAGGCTTGATTGCTCCTAATTTTGCTGTGGGAGCGGTTCTCTTGATGCAATTTGCAGCGCAAGCAGCTAAATATTTTCCAGATGTGGAAATCATTGAATTACATCATGATCAGAAAAAGGATGCGCCGAGCGGCACAGCGATTAAAACAGCTGAATTGATTAGCAAGGTTCGCCCCCAAAAACATCAGGGTGCAATGGACGAAAAAGAAATATTGGCAGGAGCGCGTGGTGCAGAAATAGACGGCATGCGCATTCATTCGGTTCGTTTGCCAGGATTGGTGGCTCATCAAGAAGTCATCTTTGGCGGACAAGGTGAAGGACTGACACTTCGTCATGATTCGTACGATCGTAAGTCTTTCATGACGGGGGTGAATTTAGGTATTAAGGAAGTGGTCAAGAAAAAAGAGCTTGTCTACGGATTGGAATATTTGTTATGAGATTAAAAAATCTGCCTTCTGAATTTCAGGAGGCTTTACCAGTATTAAAGAAGATTAAGAATGCCGGGTTTGAGGCGTATTTTGTCGGTGGTTCGGTCCGCGATGCTTTGTTGAATCGACCGATTCATGATGTGGATATTGCAAGTTCCAGTTATCCAGAAGAAACCAAACGTATTTTTGAGCGAACGATTGATGTCGGAATTGAGCATGGGACAGTTTTAGTCTTAGAAGACAATCATGAATACGAAGTGACGACTTTTCGGACAGAGGATATCTATGTAGACTATCGCAGACCTAGCCATGTCACATTTGTTCGTTCTCTCGAAGAAGATTTAAAACGGCGCGATTTTACGATCAATGCTTTGGCTTTGGATGAAGCAGGGAATGTGATTGATTTATTTGCAGGGTTAGCTGATTTAGAAAATCAGATTTTACGTGCTGTAGGAACACCTTCGGAACGTTTCAACGAAGACGCTCTGCGCATCATGCGAGGATTTCGTTTTCAGGCAGCTTTAGGTTTTGATTTGGACACAGACACATTTCAGGCTATGAAACTGTGTGCGCCGCTATTAGAAAAAATTTCTGTGGAGCGGACTTTCATTGAATTTGACAAACTACTGACAGCGTCTTATTGGCGTAAAGGATTGAAAAGTCTGCTTGCCAGTGGTGCAACGGACTATTTGCCTGACATGCGCAGCAGCCAATTACAATTGGAAACGATGTTTGATATTAAAGTAGATTTTCAATTTACGAGTTCAGAGCAAGCCTGGGCTACTCTTTTAATGGCTCTTCAAGTAAATAATGTTAAAAAATTCCTCAAACATTGGAAAACTTCAAATGAATTTCAAAAGCGCGTAGAGCAAATTGTCACGATTTATACTATCCGCCAAAGGCATTTTCTGGATAAGGAAGAATGCTATCGTTTTGAACTGGACCTGATGATACAAGCAGAAGAAATTCGTCAAGCACAGGGATTAGCGGTTGATTTTGAAAAAATTCATTCTACTTATGATTCACTAACGATTCATGATAAACATGAAATTGTCGTCAATGGTGGCCTGTTAATCAAAGAGTTTGGTTTTAAGCCGGGGCCTGCTTTAGGACAGCTCTTGACTGAGATTGAGACGGCTATTGTGAATGGTGTCTTGGACAACCGTCTGGAGGCTATTTTAGCTTTTGTAGAGGAGAGAAGATGAGTGACTTTATTGTTGAAAAGTTGACTAAAACGATGGGAGATAAGACTGTTTTTAAAAATATTTCCTTTATTATTCATGGTTTGGATCGGGTTGGCTTGATTGGGGTCAATGGAACTGGAAAAACGACTTTTTTGAATGTCCTATCTGGAAAATCTGGATTTGACGGGGATGTCAATCCTTTTTCTGCTAAATCGGGCTATAAGATTGGCTACTTAACCCAAGAACCGCACTTTGATGACGACAAAACGGTACTAGATACGGTTTTATCTAGCAATCTGCGAGAAATGCAGCTCATTCGAGAGTATGAGTTATTGTTGTCTAACTATGACGAAAGCAATCAATCTCGTTTAGAGAAGATTATGGCTGAAATGGATGCTCTTCAAGCATGGGAAATTGAAAGTCAAGTTAAGACTGTTTTGTCTAAACTGGGTTTAAATGACTTATCTGCTAAGGTCGGCGACCTGTCAGGTGGTTTGCGACGCCGAGTGCAATTGGCGCAAGTCTTGTTAGGAGATTATGACTTATTGCTTCTTGATGAGCCGACCAACCATTTGGATATTGATAGTATCGAATGGTTGACGAATTTTTTGAAGAATTCCAAAAAAACGGTTCTTTTCATTACCCATGACCGCTATTTTCTAGACCATGTTTCGACACGAATTTTTGAATTGGACAACGGGGATTTACTTGAATATCAAGGAAATTATCAAGATTATGTCCGTTTGAAGGCGGAACAAGACGAACGAGATGCTGCCCTTCTCCATAAAAAACAGCGGCTTTATAAACAGGAATTATCCTGGATGCGTCGCCAACCACAGGCTAGAGCAACCAAGCAACAAGCTCGAATCAATCGTTTTCAAGATTTGAAAAAGGATTTATCTAATCAAGCAACTCAGACAGACTTAGAAATGAATTTCGAGACCAGTCGTATTGGGAAGAAAGTGATTGAATTTAAAGATGTGGACTTTGCTTATGGTGACAAGAAGCTCCTTTCTCATTTTAACTTGCTGGTTCAAAATAAAGATCGGATTGGGATTGTGGGGGATAATGGTGTTGGAAAATCTACCTTGCTCAATCTAATTGCTGGGAAATTAGCACCTCAATCTGGTCAATTGATCATTGGTGAGACGGTTCGTGTGGCTTATTTCTCACAGCAAATTGAAGGGTTGGACGAATCCAAACGCGTTATTAATTTCTTGCAGGAAGTCGCAGAAGAAGTTAAGACATCTGTGGGGACGACATCTATTGCTGAACTGCTAGAACAATTTCTCTTTCCTCGCTCCACTCATGGAACTTTGATTGAAAAATTGTCTGGAGGAGAGAAAAAACGGCTTTACCTTCTCAAGTTATTGTTGGAAAAGCCGAATGTTTTGCTGTTGGATGAGCCGACTAATGACTTAGATATTGCGACATTAACGGTGCTGGAAAATTTTTTGCAAAGCTTTGCTGGCCCAGTTATGACTGTTAGTCACGATCGGTATTTCCTTGATAAAGTAGCAGATAAGATTTTAGCTTTTGAAGTGGGAACTATCAGAGAATATTTCGGTAATTATACTGATTATCTGGATGAAAAGGCGTTTGAACTAGAGAGATCTGCCATTTCCCAACAACCTGAAAAGGAAAAAGTAGCTAAAGTGCGAGAGGAAAAGAAGCGCTTAAGCTACTTTGAAAAACAGGAGTGGGAGTCTATTGAGGGAGATATAGAGAAGCTTGAGGAGGAAATTGTAGCTATTGAGCGGGAAATGCAGGAATATGCTTCGGACTTCGGTCGACTCGCTAAACTTCAAAAAGAACTAGATGGCAAAAACGATTTACTTTTGGAGAAATATGAGCGCTACGAATACTTGAGCGAGCTAGTATAGAATTGACTGCTGCCTGTAATGTATGTTGAGTACGATTGCATTTTTAAACAAGGTCTATTTACAAGTCCTATAAAATTTGGTATAATACCAATTAATTAAATAAGAATCCGCAAGACTAGTAGCTTGGGGGAAGTTTGACAGGGAGAAGAGCCAGAGACTGAGAGCTCTTTAGATGGAATCTAGGTGAATTCACTTGCAAAAGGATTGAAAATTAAGGTCTGGAAAACCAGATAAAAACGGATGGTACCGCGTGTCAACGCTCCGCTTATGGAGTTTGGCATGCGGTTTTTATATTTGGAGGAATTATGTCAACCATTGAAGAACAATTAAATAAGCTTAGAGAAGAAACGCTGGCGTCGTTGAAAAAAATTTCAACTGAAAATGAAAAAGAAATGCAGAATCTGCGTGTTTCTGTCCTTGGAAAGAAAGGCTCTTTAACAGAAATTTTAAAAGGTATGAAAGATGTCTCTGCTGATATGCGTCCGATTATCGGGAAACATGTCAATGAAGCACGAGATGTGTTGACTGCTGCTTTTGAAGAATCGGCAAAGTTACTGGAAGAACAAAAAGTTGCCAATCAGTTGGCGAGTGAGTCTGTAGACGTCACCCTTCCCGGCCGGAAAATTTCTGCTGGGAATCGTCATGTTCTTAGCCAAACAAGTGAAGAAATTGAAGATATTTTCATCGGTATGGGCTATCAAGTAGTAGATGGTTTTGAAGTTGAAACAGACTATTACAACTTTGAGCGAATGAATTTACCAAAAGACCACCCAGCACGTGATATGCAGGATACTTTCTACATTACAGAAGAAATTTTGCTGCGTACTCATACCAGCCCAGTTCAAGCTCGTGCTATGGACGCTCATGATTTTTCTAAAGGGCCTCTAAAAATGATCTCGCCAGGGCGTGTGTTCCGACGGGATACGGACGATGCGACGCATTCTCATCAATTTCATCAAATTGAAGGTTTAGTTGTCGGAAAAAATATTTCTATGGCAGACCTTCAAGGGACATTGCAGCTCATTGTGCAAAAGATGTTTGGGGAAGACCGCAGCATTCGTCTGCGTCCATCTTACTTCCCGTTTACAGAGCCATCTGTTGAGGTGGATGTTTCTTGCTTCAAATGCGGTGGGCAAGGCTGCAATGTCTGCAAAAAGACTGGCTGGATTGAAATTATGGGAGCTGGAATGGTGCATCCTCGTGTCCTTGAAATGAGTGGCATTGATGCTGATGTTTATTCTGGCTTTGCTTTTGGACTGGGTCAAGAACGGGTGGCTATGCTGCGTTACGGTATCAATGATATTCGTGGCTTCTATCAAGGTGATGTTCGTTTTTCAGAACAATTTAAATAAATGCTATGTTAGTAAAAGTAAAAGAAGGACAGGTTGAAGTTCTACGAGAACTGGAAGTGCAAACTTATCAAGAAACTTTCGGCCCTTATATCAAAGTGAAAGATATGCAAGATTATTTTACTCATGAACTCTCCCTTGAGCAGATTCAGAAGGATTTGGCGCAAGTAGAGTCGGAGACTTATTTTGCACTAGATGAGAAAGAAAAGATTGTTGGCTTTCTCAAATTTAACTGGGGGCAAGCACAGACTGAGCCAGTAGAATCAGAACACTCAATGGAGAATGCTTTTGAGGTTCATCGGATTTATGTTTTGAAACCTTATCAAGGACAGGGCTTTGGCAAGGAAATGTTTAATTTTGCCATGCAAGAAGCTACTAAACGAAAGTTTTCGTGGATTTGGCTAGGTGTTTGGGAAAAGAATTTCAAAGCGCAAAACTTTTACTTTAAATATGGTTTTGAACGTTTTAGTGAGCATGAGTATGCGACTGGTGAAACGGTTGATATTGACTGGCTCATTCGGAAAGAATTAAATTAAGCGAAAAAGCACTTGGCTTGGGTACTTGTCCCAGCCTCAAAAAGAAAGGAAGTAATATGAGGCAAAATTTTTGAGCAGAAACAATAGTTCTCAAAGATTTCTATGCACTCATATAGATGAATTATGCTAGTAAGTTATAAATGGTTAAAAGAACTAGTTGACGTAACTGTTCTGAGTGAAGAATTAGCTGAAAAAATGTCAACGACAGGGATTGAAGTAGAAGGGGTCAGCTCTCCTGCTGAGGGATTGTCAAAAATTGTAGTTGGTGAAGTGATTAGCTGTGAAGATGTAGCTGAAACACATCTCCATGTCTGTCAAGTGAATGTTGGAGAAGAAGCGCTTCGACAAATCGTTTGCGGCGCTCCAAATATACGAGCAGGAATCAAGGTTATGGTAGCTCTTCCAGGAGCTCGTATTGCAGATAATTATAAGATTAAAAAGGGAAAAATCCGTGGTTTAGAATCCCTTGGAATGATTTGTTCTCTTGGAGAATTAGGCATTTCGGACTCGATTGTTCCAAAAGAATTTTCTGATGGCATTCAAATCCTGCCAGAAGAAGCTGTGCCGGGGGATTCCGTTTTTCCTTACCTTGACTTAGATGATGAAATTATTGAGCTTTCTATCACACCGAACCGTGCAGATGCGCTTTCAATGCGTGGAGTAGCGTATGAGGTAGCAGCTATCTACGACAAGTCAGTTCATTTTAAAGATTTTCCGTTGTTGGAAACACAAGATCAAGCTGGAGAACAGCTCTCTGTTGCGATTGAAACGGACAAGGCGCCTTTTTATGCAGCACGTATTTTGGAAAATGTAACCATTGCTCCAAGTCCGCAATGGCTTCAAAATCTGCTGATGAATGCAGGGATTCGTCCTATCAACAATGTAGTAGATGTGACAAATTATATTCTACTTTACTTTGGACAACCAATGCACGCCTTTGATTTAGATACTTTTGAGGGCAATCAAATTGTGGTGCGCAAAGCGCATGTGGGTGAAAAATTAGTAACTCTTGATGACGAAGAGCGCGACTTAGAGACGAGCGATCTTGTGATTGCGGTAGCAGATAAGCCAGTCGCTCTTGCTGGTGTCATGGGTGGAGCTGCAACAGAAATTTCTCCTCAATCAAGGCGTGTAGTGCTTGAAGCAGCAGTTTTTGACGGAACTTCTATTCGTAAGACAAGCGGGCGTCTCAATCTTCGTTCAGAATCATCTTCTCGTTTTGAAAAAGGAATTAACCTAGCGACAGTAACAGAAGCTCTAGATGCTGCGGCTAGTATGATTGCAGATCTTGCAGGTGCAACGGTACAAGCCGGTATCGTCTCAGCAGGTCAAGTGGACACATCAGATGTTGAAGTTGTTTCAACATTGGCAGATGTCAATCGTGTACTTGGAACGGAATTAACTTATACAGATATTGAAGATGTTTTCCGCCGTCTTGGTTTTGGTCTTACTGGCAATGCAGAGGAATTCACAGTCAGCGTACCACGCCGTCGTTGGGACATTCATATTGAAGCAGACCTTTATGAGGAAATTGCGCGTATCTATGGTTATGATAAATTACCAGCAACTCTTCCAAAAGGTGACGGAACAGCTGGTCAATTGACAGAAACCCAAAAACTCCGCCGCAAGGTTCGCACAGTAGCAGAAGGTGCTGGTCTGACAGAAGTTATCACCTATGCTTTGACCACTCCTGAAAAAGCTGTGCAATTCAGCACCAACCCAAGTAACTTGACAGAGCTGATGTGGCCGATGACAGTAGATCGTAGTGTCCTTCGTCAAAATATGGTAGCTGGCATTTTGGATACCGTTGCCTATAATGTAGCACGTAAAAATAAGGACTTGGCTCTGTATGAAATCGGAAAAGTCTTCGAGCAAAAGGGGAATCCACAGGAAGAATTGCCAACTGAAATTAACAGCTTTGCCTTTGCTTTGACAGGTTTGGTTACTGAAAAGGATTTTCAAACATCTGCTATACCAGTTGATTTCTTTTATGCAAAAGGAATTCTGGAAGCACTTTTTGACCGTCTGGGTCTAAAAGTAGAGTACACAGCGACGCAAGCATTAACTAGTATGCATCCAGGTCGTACAGCGACTGTTTCACTAGACGGACAAGTCATTGGTTTTGTCGGTCAAGTTCATCCAGTAACTGCTAAGGATTATAATATCCCAGAAACGTATGTAGCAGAAATCAACTTGACAGCGATTGAACAAGTAATTCAACCAGCAAAACCATTTGTAGAAATTACCAAATTCCCAGCTGTAACACGTGATATAGCACTGCTTCTTAAAGCAGAAATCAGTCACAAAGAAGTCGTTGAAGCTATTGAGGCTGCTGGTGTGAAACGCTTGACAGATATCAAATTATTTGATGTCTTCTCAGGTGAAAAACTGGGACTCGGCATGAAATCAATGGCTTACACCTTAACTTTCCAAAATCCAGAGGATACTCTGGAAGATGAGGAAGTAGCTCGTTATATGGAAAAAATCCAAAAGTCTCTTGAAGTAACGATTGGTGCAGAAGTGCGGTAAGACATGAAAAGCTCCTAAATTGAAGTTTAGGAGTTTTTTCTTGTAGCAATATAATGTATAATAAGGAAAAGTTTTATATCGGAGGAGAAAATGACAGTTTTTACACAACTTTGGAAAGCATTTTCCAATTTACCAGAAGTGACAGCGATTGCTTTAGGCGGATCTCGTAGCGGAGAAACTTATGATGAGACTTCGGACTATGATTTATATATTTACTGCACGAGCATTCCAGATGAAGACAGTCGGAAGTTGATTTTGACCCAATATTGTTCTTATATGGAAATAAGCAATCAATTTTGGGAATTGGAAGACGACTGTACCTTAAATAATGGCATTGATATTGATATTCTTTATCGGAACATTCGTGATTTTGCGATAGATATTGAAAATGTCGTCGAAAAGTGCCGAGCAGGAAATGGCTACACCACCTGCTTCTGGCACAATTTAAAAACCTGCAAGGTTCTTTATGATTCCAATGGAGAGTTAGGAAAATTGAAAAAACGGTTTGACGTTCCTTTTCCTCAAAAATTAAAAGACAACATCATTTCACGAAATTTTAATTTGTTAACCGGACATTTGCCGTCCTACGATACGCAGATTTTAAAAGCAGCAAAACGAAAAGACCTTGTCAGTGTCAATCACCGTATTGCAGCCTTTTTAGAATCTTATTTTGACATTATTTTTGCAGTTAATGAATTGACCCACCCCGGTGAAAAGAGAATGATGTCGTATGCAGCAGCGCATGCGAATCTTCTTCCTAATCAATTTGAGCAATCTTTAAATACTCTACTAATGAGCATCACTGCTAGTCCTGAAATTCTTGAAAAACAATTAAGGGATATTATTGCAAATTTAGAGGGAATTTTATCATAAAATCGGCTGGAATTGAGTATAAAAAAACGGCTTAAACCGTTTTTTGTATTTAGTAGATTTTTCTTGAAATCATTATAAAAAGCTCCTTTAGTAGTTTCTTCTGCAGAGAGAGTCAAAAATATTTTGGGCAGTCTTATTGTTTGGTTGTGCCTAGTCATGTTTTTCGTATTGCAGTTGTTTTCTCTCTTACTCATGCACTTTTCCTATTTCTTTAAAATTTTTTCCATGATTGTTTGTTGGGGCTTTAGATCTAAACGTTCATAAAAGCGCAAGGCAGCGACATTATCATTCCATACATCAAGGGTTAAGTTGTAACAGCCAATTTCTTGGGCAAATTCTTCTGCAAAATGGCAGAGCTGCTCACCAATTTTTTGACCACGAGCATTTTCATCAACGCAAAGGTCTTCAATAAAAAGCGTTTTGATAGGTGTTTGTGCGAGACTGTGTGGTTCTTTAATGATTCAAAAGAGATGACCTAAAATTTTTCCTTCTTCATTTTCAAAGACAAAGATTGGTGTATTTTCCTGAGACATCAGTGTTTTCAACTCTTCATCGTTGAATTTGCGACCACTCTCTTTGAAAATATCTGGTCGAACTTTATGATGTACAAGCAAGACTTGCTCTAAAAGATGATTGAGTGCGGTAATATCGCTTGGGACTGCTTTTCTAATAGGCATGGTGAGCTCCTTTTGTGACCGCTGGTCATTTTTATAAAATATTATATGACTGCTGGTCATTTTTGTCAAAAAGAAAATGAAAAAATTTTTTTGAGTAATGTAAAAAGAACTCACAACACGTGAGTTCTAATAATGGGAGTGAGACAACTTTATCAATTTTTAAAGTAGGGATGATCTTTTAAGCTTTTAAAAATAGGTCTACTGATAAAGCTAATTGCAATCAGTTTTATGAGATCTGGTAAAATGAAGGGGATGACTCCGACTGTAATAGCTTTATCAAGTTGAAAACCTGCTAGAAACATTAAACCAAGTACACCACCGACAAAAACCAAAGCATCTCCGAGTAGATTTGATACGAATATCGTTAAAAAGCTGCTATTTTTGGAAGTTAGACTAGCTGTTATTAGGGCGTAGAACAAATAAAACCAGAGATAACCTGCATTGGGACCGACAAGTGCTTGAAATCCACCGCTTCCTCCTGCAAAGACAGGAAGACCGATAGCGCCTAAGAGAAGATAAAGAGCGACTGCTAATAGAGCTTCTTTTTGATGAAAAATAGTAGCCACTAGGCCAATTGCCATATTTTGCAAAGCAAAAGGCACTGGACCGATAGGAATGGTAATTTGAGCAAAAACGGCTATTAAAGCTGCGCCAATAGCAGGAAGGACGAGAGCAAATGATTTTTTCATAATTGTAACCCTTTATTTTATAATATGGTAACTATTATAAAACAAATAAGAAAAATGTCAAGGGTTAAATAAAAAGGTGAAAGACTGAGTTTACCTTTTTGTCAAAATGGTTACTTTTTCCGCGATATTGCTTTTCTTTTATTTTTACTGCGAAGGAATAATATCAAAAATGCAATTAGTCCAAAGACATTTAAGAAAATAAGTAGGACAGTTACAAGAATTGTTTTGGTCTTTTGCATAAAAGCACCTCCTCGTAAAATCGCTTTAATATTATCATGACAAAATGTACCTCTTTATCAACTAAAAAATCACAGGAAAAAGGAGAGACTGGGCAAAAATTGCCCCAGTTTCTATTAGATTTAGTAATAAACGAATAACGTAGCTCCAACAATTCAGTGAATTGTTAAAGGCGGGAAATCAGCCTTGCACAGCAAGGCACTATGATTGGGCTCTTCATTCACTGTTCAAGCTCGGAAGAGCACCTAATCACCCTTGCGGGGGCGCCTCCACCCACACAGCAGTCATTTGTTATTAAATATTTGAGTAGCTTTTTATCGCTACTCATTTTTTATTTTGCCGATAAAATTGTAATAAACCTCAATCTTTCTTGTTGCAGTTTTTCCTCTGCCTTGAGCTGGGTGAACCAAAATCCGCTCCACCAATTCATTGGCAATTTCTACGGTCAATTTTTCAAGGTGGCTATATTTTTCCACAATCGAGATAAATCGCTCTAAATTTACGCCATTTTCTTCGTTTTGTGAGATTTCTTTTTGTAGGTTTTCGAAATCTTCCCGCAAGTCAGCTTGTTCGGTTTCGTAATTCGCATTCATCGTTTTAAAACGTTCATCCGATAGTTTACCGTTCAAATTGTCTTCATAAATTTTCTGGATAATTCGGTCAATATCGAAAATTCGTTGTTGCGTTTTGGAAAGTTTGCGTTTCTTTTTTCGAATTTCTTCATTAGCTTGGAGCTGGAATTTTTCACCTAAACTTGCCAGCAGTGATTCCTTATTGATTTTGAATTCCTCCAAAAGGGAATTCACATCAGTTAAAATCAGGTGCTCTAAAGCATCTTTTCGAACGTAATTAGAAACATCGCAGGCGTTAAACATTTTGAAATAGCGACTACATTTGTAGTGGTCGGCATTCCTTCCACATTTTTCTGAAGCGCAGAAATAAAGCTTATTTCCGCAAACTGCGCAAAATAGCAATCCAGCCAAAATGTTCTCGTGTCCAGCTTTTCCAGCCCATTTTTTAAGAGGTGGTCGGCGCTTGTGCTTGCGAATTTTTTGAACAGCATCAAAGGTTTCTTGGTCGATTATAGCTTCTTGTGTATTTTCGAAAATCCACCAATCTTTTTCCTCGTTTCTAATCTTCTTCTTGTTTTTATAGGATTTAGTGGTGCTACGGTAATTCACAGTGTGTCCCAGATATTCATGGCGAGTGAGCATTTTCGAAATCATAGCCGAACCCCAACCGTAACGCAAATGGCTTAAATTAGGTGTATTTTCACCCAGAGTCATTCGGCGGTAAGAGGGCGTTTCGATTTTATCCTTTTGAAGTCCACGAGCAATTTCAGAGTGACTTTTACCCATTTTGGCTTCTCGAAAAATCCTTCGCACGATTTCTGCAGCAAATTCATCCACGACCCATTTTTTCGAATTATTCGGGTCAATTTTGTAGCCATATTGCGGATTGGTAGAGAGTCGTTCGCCAGCTTTTGCCATTGCTTGCTGGGCAACTCGAACTTTTCGTGAGATATCTCGTGCGTAAAATTCGTTGAACAAATTTCGAATTGGCATAATTGTAGCATCCATATCAGATTGCTTACTGGAGTCCATTCCTTCCGAAACCGAGATAAACCGCACGTCGTTATCGGGAAATAGCATTTCTGTTATTTGCCCAACTTCTACATAAGACCTCCCGAGCCGGGAAGCGTCTTTTACGATGAAGTTTTTCACCAAACCACGCTCCACTAACTCCAAAGCTTTTCGAATGGCAGGGCGGTTGAAATTTGTCCCAGTGTAACCATCATCCACAAAGAAAATTGGATTTTGTAGATTTTCTTCTTGTACGAAGTTTCCTAAGTATTTCTTCTGATTTTGGATAGAATCGCTCTCGCTTGCCCGACTATCTTCTTGGCTGAGTCGGCAATAGACAACGGTAATGTTCGTGATATTTTCGAAATCTACTTCTGTCCAATCTGGAATCTGATTTGTCAATGTGCTTGTGTCCATAAGTGTCTCCTTTCAATTACACCTATAACCCATGGACAGGATACCTCAAACCAGCCAAGAAGTCCAGTCTTTTGAGCCTTATTTTTTCGCCAAAATCAGCCGTTCGAGAAGTTCTTGCAGGGAACATTTTCCCACAAATTCTCTCTGCACAATGTAAATGGTTTTGCCGATTTTTACCTCGCTTTTTTCATCGGTTGGTTTCACTTGTTTCATTTTGACCTCCTTGGATAAAGTTCGAAAAATCGTCTAATGTTATCACTTGGAACATTTGCTAAAAATTATTTAATTTCGAATGAATAACATTTGTTATATTTTGTTTTCGGCGTTCATCTGGTACAATCCAAAGCACAAAAGGGAAAACTTCATTGATACGTTGTTCAATCCCAGTATTATAATAGTGGATGTATTTTTTACAAGTATTCACTATTCTGGTCGGCGATTCACTCGAACGGTCGAGTTCGAAAAAGAAAAAATCTTCATATTCACCAACGGTAATTTTCGCAAAAGCATCTGGTTTTAAAATTAAGCTCGAACCACCGATATCTGAATAATATCTCCAAGATTTCGGCTCGAAGCAAAATTCTTCTATTTGAATTTTTCCTAATCGCTCCAGTTCTTTCAATTCTACAAAAATCTCAGTAATTGCCAAGGTGTGTTCAATATGGTTTCGGCTAAAATCTACCTTATTTCGAAAGCGCAGTGAAATGGATTCATCTTGCTCTTTAAGTTTCTTGAAACCTTTATATGTGAGGCTCCAAATATACGAAGCACTGCCTTTTGTCCAGCCACCGATTTTTCGAGGTTGATGATAGATTAATCCAGCCTCTTTAAGTTGTTTGGTTATAAGATTGGCTCTACGGATTCTAGCTCGTTGTGTCGAAAAATTCGCAAAAATTAAGTGAGCAATCTGCGAACTTGTTGCCATGCGAGCATCTGCCAGAAAATGTAAAACTTCCCATTGTTGATTGGTCATAAGTTTGCCTCCGTGATAAAAATATCGTATAGAATTACGATATAAGTCGTGTGCGAATTTTGCCCTCAATCGGCGGTGTTGTGCGGATTGTTTAGCGTGGCGATTAGAAAAGCGGTGCGAATGAATAATCTGCAATTTACTCATGCGTTTCCTTTTTTCCGTCGTCCCAGATTTTGGCTAAAATCTGTTGATTGTTGGGCTGTGGGCTGTTTTTTCGTTAGGGATAATTCAATCAACTCTCGTTCAACTTCTTCCAGTGGAGCGCCATATTTTAGCAAGCTATTTAAGAATATTTTCGAACCATCACGAGTGGCTGGTGAGAGTGGATTGGTTTGCCCCGATATCCATTTATAGTGATTTCCAAACATTGGAATTTTTGCATAGACTTGATATGGAGGTAGGGAATAAATATCCTCAGCGGAAAGTTCAGTTGTTTGGCGTGCTATTTCATGAGCATCACTCATTCCTAATCCGAAAATTATTTTATTTTTACAGTTGGATTCAATAGCAAATCTTAGCGATATTGGAAGTTGGGAAAGCGTTTGGTGAGCTTATATATATCCAACTCCTAGTGAACGTGCCATCGCCAGTGATTCTTCAAAATCTTCCGCCACAGAAATGTAGGCAGGGAATTCATCAATATAAATCAACACAGGGTAGCGTTTTTCGGGCGAAATTTGGGCGCGTTTTAGAGTTAAGGCGTGGAGGCTGGCAGTTATAATACTTCCTAATAACCTCGCCGATTCTGCGCCAAGAATGCCCTTATTTAAGTTAATCAGAACAACTTTGCGAGAAGTAAAAATCTCCATCAGCGAAAACTTTGGGTTGCTTTGTCCTAAAATAGCTCTCAAGCTTGGGCGATTAAAAAGTTGGCGAAGTTTGTTTAAACTTGGGACGATAAGTTGTTGGCGTTCAGCTTCAGAAAGATTTTCGTAATAATTCCAGAAACTCTCTAACCCCAATGGATCGTCAATATTTTTTAAAATCTGTTGGCGAAAGGTTTTGTTTGTAAGTAATGTTGGCAACATTGCTAAATTTGCATTTGGCGTTTTAGCGAGAGTTGATATTCCAGCCAATAAAACATCTCGACTTCGAATCCCAAAATTTTCTGGAAAAATTTTTTCGAAAATGTTTAGCAACATATCCGTAACTAACTCAGCTGAAACTCCATGGTGGATTAAATCAAAAATATTAATTCCAACAAAACGAGTGGAAGACGGGTCTAAAACAACCACATCTTCTTTTCGTTTTTCTGGGATTCGTTCCAAAATTTGGGTAATCGTATCTTGTTTTCCATCTATAATAACCACACTTCGTCCAGCTTCAATATCTTGTAGGGCGAGATTGGTCATGACGACAGATTTTCCAGCCCCAGTTGGTGCGCAAATTTGAGTGTGAGTTAAAGCATTTTGTAAAGGAATATGAAGTGGTCTTTCCGTGCTTTCTAATGTTTTACCAAAAGCTCGTAAATATTTTTTCGCTGGTATTTTGTAAGCAATTGGTGGTATAATAGTTTTAGGATGACTAAGAAAAGTCGGCATATCTGCTTCGCCTGAAGGGAGCATTAGCAAACTTGCGAGTTCAATGGCAGATAAGTGAGTCTGGGGAGACCATGGCATTTCTACGTCATCTATTTCTTTTGGATTAATTTTTTGAAACCTAAAGCTTGCACCATTTGATTCAATAATTCGAAGGCTTGCCATCGCTTGGTTATGAAGCGTAATTTGGCGAGCTTTTTCTGGAGTGCGAATCCCTAGCCGAATCACCGTTTGAAAATTCGCATAATGAAGTTTTTCTTTCATCAGTTTTTGGCTTTCTGGTGAGAGCGGTGGAATATTCGAAGTCAATCTTTGAAACCAGCTACTGTTTAAATTTGGCAAATGTTTTGGAATTGGGCTTGGCGCACGACTTTTACCAATTACTAGTTGGAGCGTGATTTCTTCATCTTTTTTCAATGTTGAATGAATCGCAAGAAAACTTCGAATCATATTCTCGATATTATCAAGTTTTAGTGAAAAGTGCTGTTGGTGAATTTTAATCCGACTGGCAATTACTATTTTTGAACGCCGATTTTGTGGTTTCGAAAATTGAACATTATTATGAGCAGAGAAGAGTTTTTTGAGTTTATTCTCATCTGTTAAATCAAAGCCGAGTAAAAATTTTATACAGTTTGTAGTTATTCTAACTTCCCAGACAAAGGGTTTTCGCCCAGTTAGTCCAGAAAGATGAACAACCATATCGCAAACAGTTTTAAATTCGAAAGGGCGCTCCCAGTTCATTTCTAGCCAACTTAACGAGGTTGGTCTTTTCATTCTATCTCCATTCGTTCTTCTTTTTAATAATTTGATAGGTGGTGTAAATAGTGGAGAAAATTCCACAACCGATAAGTAGACAACCCCAAACTTCAAGTAGTAGTTTGACTGCCCAGTTGATGAGGAAAGCTACTGAAAATATAGTGAAGGTGTAGGCAAGTAGTTTTTTCAATTTTCATCACAGCCTTCTCTTGGAGTGAAGTCGATAGGGTTTTCAACATAATTTGGAACGGGGTAATTCGGGATAATGCAAGGACTTGCGATTTCATTGCCCCAAGAATCCCATCCGTGCCGTGGTCTGCGAGCAAAGAGTTCAAGGTACGGTCCGTCGAAAAGTCGTTCAACCGTTTCGAAAAATTCCTCGGGTTTATGGCTATGTTCAAGGCGTGGATAAAATCCCCAGTTTGGCTGATTTTTCACTTTGCGGTCTAATTTTCCACGAATTCCAATAAGCACATGTTCAGTATTAGAACGAAGCCAGTGACCTAAACCTAAATTTCCGCCTTTGAGATAAGTGAAAATACTGGTTGTTGGTTTAAATCCCCAAGCCCTCAAAACATCAAATCCTGCCTCCATTGTAGCGTTTGTTACCCACAGCACACAAGCTGAATTTTCGTCAGCAAGGTCGGCGATAGGCATGGATTTAATTTGGTCTAAGGTCATTAAATTATAATGCTTAATTGCGCCGTGTTTTCCTTTTTGTTGAACATCCCAAGGTGGGTCGGCGAGGATAACCTTGTATTTCTTACTTTGATGTTGCATTTGTGTAGTCATAATTTTTTCCTTTCTTTTTCAAGAACGAGCATACTCTTAAAGTTCAAATATTTCAAACTTTTTCATCAAAACTTTAAAAGCGATGCGAAAGAATGTAACAGAGGTGAAAGTGCTTATTTTTTGCGCGTTTGTTCCGGTGTTGTTTTTTAAACATCACCTCCTTTCAAAATATCCTGAGTTAGAATTTATGGAGCTCTTTAAGTAATTCGGCTTGTGCGTAGAGAAAAGCCTCGTTGATAGCTTGCTTATCTTCAAGAAATCGTGTAAGTTCTATTTCTTCATCCGTATAAATTGGAGGGAGATTCTCTGGCTTTACTTTGCGAGGTGGCTTTTTTGCGCTTTTCGAAAAAGCGTAAACTACACAAGCGAGAACACCCGCTACAAAACCAGTAGATACCCCAACTACAACTGGCAAAATTAACTCGTTCATAAGAAACCTCACTTTATTCTTTCAGCTGCAACAAGCGTAAATGTTTTTAGAATAAAATCTATTCGCTCCTGAGCCTTTGGATATTTCGCAATAATATCTGCTTCAAGTTTCGATAAATCACCAATCTTATTGAGAATATCCGCAGTAAGAAGTTGGTTCTTTTGTAACACTGCCAAATCTTTCGAAAGAGCTCGTGCAACTTCAAGCTGAAATGGATTAGCAAGGTGCGGTGTTATATCTGTCTGTTTTTGAATGTTTTGTGGAAGCATATTTTTCTCCTTTTAAGCCCAAGAAAGGAAGAGGTTTATATCAGCTGGGCTGCCATAACTAATATAAACCTGCAAGAGTTTATTTTCCAGATTTTTTACGAACTAAATAAATCGCAAAACCAGAAACTAGAAAATAAGGTGCGAAAATAATTAGTGTTAGCAAGAGATTTTTCCTCCTTAAAATTATATAATGAAGATATGTATTGGTATATCAGAGGGGAAGTTTTCCTCCTTTCCACCATAAAACGCTAATGTATTTTATGATAAAATCTTTACAAAACGAATCATCTCGTTTATGTTTCCTAAATTGTCAAATTAAGTTAGACTTTTCAAGTAACTCAGAAAAACTTGGTATG
>OBHX01000260.1_pt1 | contig 52673 bp, 39 predicted proteins | sample 1519331 | NCBI WGS metagenome assembly OBHX01 (sample SAMEA2602897, study PRJEB22501) | metagenome
TATCTGCAATATAAGAAGAAAGTTTGTCGCTATATTGGCAGAAAGCGATAACTTCCAATTTGGAGAATTGTTCAAAATTATTATTTATATCGAATGGAGGGATTGTTCTATGAGACAATATGAAATTAAAAAAGCTGCAAAAGAAGATTTACGGGAGATATTGGATTTACAGTATATTGCATACCAGAGCGAAGCAGATTTGTTTGGTACTCAGGATATTCCACCATTAAAACAAACAATTGACGAAGTTATAGAAGAATATAATAATGGTGTAGTATTGAAAATGGAAGACGACAACAAGATTATAGGTTCTGTACGGGCAAGATGCGATAATGGAACAGTTTATATTGGGAAACTAATGGTGAATCCTCAATATAGAAAAAGAGGACTTGGAAAACGACTATTGAATGAAATTGAGATCAGATTTCCACATTGTACATATGAGTTATTTACCAGCACATTAAGCAGGGACAATCTTCGATTATATGAGAGTGTGGGATATGTGGAATACAAAAGAAAACAGATAGATGATAGATTAACTTTTGTATATTTAAAAAAGAGATAAAAATGGAGGTAAATATGTGAGATACGATTGTGGATTTGAAAAAGGAAATAATTGGTTTAGGTATCGCGCAGGTGGAATTATAATACATAATAATAAAATGTTGTTTGTAAAAAGCTGCATGGGAGACTATTATTATATGATTGGCGGCGGAGTTCACATGGGCGAAACGTCTAAGGATTGTATTGAAAGAGAGGTTTATGAAGAAGCAGGTATCCATACTTGCGTGGATCATCTTGCGGTTGTATGCGAAAACTTTTTCAAAGGTTTCGGTGGCAAGATTGATGGTTTTGATTGTCATACGATAGAATTTTATTATTATATGAAAGTTTTTGAGGAAGATTTAAGTTTATGTAAAAAGGAAACAGATGATGGAGAAGAATTGGTATGGTTATCACTGGATGAAATCCAATCAAGTAAAATTAAACCGGAATTTTTAAAGGAAAATATCGATAAGATTATCAATGATAATAAAATAATTCATGTTATTGATGAACGAGACAGGTAAATTGAATTTTATTATAAAGAGTTACTATAAACCTAGATAAAAATCGCATATATGGATATAAGTTAGTAGCCCTCACTAGTAATACCATTGATTTATTATCAAATAATCACAGGGGAGGCGCAGTAGCAGTTTTGTCAGCACAGTTTATGGAGAATGATGTTGTAAATGTTCTTTGGAGTCCCGGATCATATGGAAACAGTGATTGTATGGAATGGTTTGATAATGATAAAAAATGGAAAGCAGATTATACAAGGCATTGGCTAATTGAGATTTTATTGCCTAAAATTGAGAAAGAAATTAATAATAAAAAAAGAAAATTGAGTTCTTTTCTATTACTTGAACTCAAGAATATATGGAAAAAGAAAATAACTAGATAAATTTATGGAGGTAAATATACTATGAGTGAAATATTGATAAATCAATTATTTGCTGGTTCTTATTTACAAGAAGGTACAAATATAGGGCACGAAATAATCAATATTTTTAGAGACGATAATGATGAAAATTATCTTTTTATTACACCGTATGGTAATGTTAATGGTCACGATGTGGATAAGGTACTTTTTGTACAAAACATTAAAGCGAGAGAAACAATGGAAATTGTTATGAAAGCAGAAGGACTTAGCAAAACTTCGTTAGATGAAATTCAGAGGATTTTTTATGCAGGAGTAAATATTGTAGATATATTTAACAAAAATCTATATCATGGTAAAAAAGACTTGGTTGAAACAGAAACTATGGCTACATATCGTGCGGAAACAATTAGATTTCCTAAAAAGGGAACAAGAATAATTCTTACAGTAGATTCAAATTATAGCGCGGAGGATGGAAATTCGATTGTTATTTTTCTTGATCCTGATAAAAAGAAAATTGTTGGACAGTCTATGAGAACGTATTTATCAAAAGAATCGTATTCAAAAATATATGATGTGATAGAAGAATTAATTGAAAATGACTCATTATGGGAAGATCACAATAACACGCAAAAAATCACATCGGATGGATCACATGGTAGAGAAAGTGTATCTTTTCTTGAAATTATCAGAAAAGAAAATGATGAATTGATCATGTCTAATTTACTGGCATACTATTTTAATTATAATCACAGAATGTTTGTGAAATTTACAGAGGATGTGTTAGGGGTTGACGGATTTGGAACATCCTTTGAAATTACACGAGAGTCTGTCAAAAATATTGATTTATGGATTCGAGATGAACACCAGATACTGGTAATTGAAAACAAGATAAAATCTGGTTTAAATGGGAAAACGGATGATGGGAAAAATCAATTGAACAAGTATTATGAATATACAGAAAAAATAAAAAAGGAAGAAAAATTGGAGGCGGCACATTATTATTTGTTTGTCCCTAATTATAATGACATAATGATAGAAAATTCACTCATTAAAGATAAATTTAAAGTTATATATTATAGTGAAATATATGAATTTTTTAGAAACAATGCAGCAGAATATTTAAGTGATAAATATTTTCCTGATTTCCTTCGCGGATTAAAAAATCAAACAATGACCTATTCTGAGCTGCGGTTCAGCATAATGCGAAGTAGATTTATTGAAAAAATCAATCAAAGATAATAAATGAAAAAGGAAAGGAGTATTTATGTTAGGCAAGTTACGAAATATGACATCCATATATTTATTTCGAGGACAAGAAGTTTTGCTTTTGTTTCGGCAGGGGAGCAGAGTGGTAAACGATGTATGGCTTGGGACAGCGGGTGGACATTTTGAAGAATTTGAGTTAAATGATGCAAAGCAATGTGCCTTGCGTGAGTTAAAGGAAGAAGTGGGGGTGGAAGAAAGTCAACTGTCTAATCTGACTTTAAAGTACGTTACACTACGGAATATAAAAGGTGAGATTCGTCAGAATTATTATTTCTTTGCAGAACTGGATCAGGATATTTCATTGGAGTCAAATGAGGGGATTTTGAAATGGTTCCCGGTGGATGAGATTGGAAATTTAGATATGCCTTTTACGTCAAAATATGTGATAAATCATTATTTGACGGAAGGGCACAAGAATGATAAAATATATAGTGGAGTAGCGATAAGAAATACAGTTGAATTCTTAGAATTAGAAGAATTTTGATTGGATTTTGCTTAACCACTAAAAGATGAAAGGGAGTATCGTTACGGCGTATGAAATTGTAAATGCGGAGGACCTTATGTTACCTACAATAGAAGAAGCAAAAATCGAGCTTGAAATAGCGGAGAAATTAAATCCCGGTCCGTGGATTGAACATTCACTTAATGTCGGAATTGCGGCAAGAAATATTGCAAAAAAAGTACCGGGAATGGATGCAAACAAAGCCTATATTGTGGGAATGCTTCATGATATTGGGCGAAGAGTTGGAATTGTAAATACTCCCCAGCACGTTTATGAGGGATATAAATATGCAATTACAAAAGGATGGGATGAAGTTGCCAGAGTTTGCATGACACATTCTTATCCGCTTATGAAAGATGAGTTCGATTATACACCGGAAACAGAGGAAGAAATAGCAATAAAAGAATATATTATGAATTGTCAGGCAGATGATTATGATAAATTGATCCAGATAGCAGATGCACTGGCGACGGACTATGGATTTGTAATATTGGAAAAACGGTTTGTGGATGTGACACGCAGATATGGAATTATGGAAAATTACATAAAAGGCTGGGAGATAACATTTCAAAACAAAGAATATTTTGAACAGCAAATGGGATGTTCAATTTATGATGTGTTACCGGATATCGAGAAAACGACTTTATTATGTCCGGCACCGTGGACACCGAAAAATAGAAATATAGAAGGAAGAAAAATCGTATCCTTTTGATAATTGCGATCTGGAAATTTATGTGGGAAAATTAAATAACGAAGTAGCGGTTGACGGGGATGAAAACGAACTGGTCTGGACTGAACTGGATCAGAATTTTTTTGATACAACCAAATATGCCGGAGAAGGAAATATCGGTCATATTATGCTGCATGTGAAACGACATAAAAAGGAGTTGTCCTTGGATGACATGGTAAGATAGTAAGCAAGATGAAACCGGGAAGGGGCTAAATTATGTTAAGACTAGTAAAACTCGAACTAAAGTATCAGCAACAACTAAATGAGATGATGGATGAATGGACTGCATCAAAGGAGAAAATCATTCCGTGGTCAATCCGGAAGTGCGATTATCACAATTTTGAAACTTATCTGAATGCTTTAGAAGAAAAGAAAGAAAGTGAGGAAAACGTTCCGGATTCAACATTTTTCTGTCTTGATACGAAACGCAATATTTTTGTAGGAGCAGTTAATATTCGGCACTATTTGAATGAAAAATTATTGCTTGGAGGTGGGCATATCGGAGATGGCATCCGTCCAAGTGAACGAGGAAAAGGTTACGGTACAAAAATGATCGCGCTAGCGTTGGAAGAATGCAGAAAACTTGGAATAGACCGAGTTTTAATGTGCTGTGATAAGGACAATCCGGCATCTACAAAAACAATTATTAAAAACCGGGGCGTTTTAGAAAATGAAGTGATGGATGAGGGGAGTCTGGTGCAAAGATACTGGATTGAGATAAATACAGATCTGTTTACGGGCAGAGAATCTATATGCAATTATTTGAAAGAACGCGACATTCCCTATGAAATAACAGAGCATAAAGCGGTGCGTGACATGGGTGATTTATATTCCCTCAATCTGCCTTATCCCGAATGTACAGCGAAAAATTTGCTTATTCGTGATGGAAAAAGACAAAATTATTATCTTCTTACGATAAAACAGAACAAAAAAATAGATTTAAAAGGATTCCGTAAGCAAAATAAGCTGTCGGCATTATCATTTGCTTATGAAGCTGAACTGGATGAGATTTTGGGAGTGTCACCGGGGGCTGTCGGTCCGCTTGGAATATTAAATGATACAGAGTGCCGTGTGCATTTTTACATGGATGATGAATTTAAAGGAAACAGGGTTGGCGTGCATCCGAATGAAAATACGGCGACACTTTGGATGTCAGCGGATGATTTGCTGAATTTGATTCAGGATCATGGAAATATTGCGGAATACGTGAGGATGGATGAAATTTGTTTTGACTAATAAAAAGAAAAGCGAACAAATGTTCATATTTTTGTTGCATTATAAAACTCATTGTGTTATACTAGTCACACGATGAGTTTTATTTTTTGAGTATATTTTATGATAAACCGTGCGAACATAAGCATAGACGGAGGTGTTTCGATAATTATGGATCATTTTGTGTTACATTCCGAATACGAACCGACCGGTGATCAGCCGGAAGCCATTAAAGCACTTGTAGATGGATTTAAAGAGGGAAACCAGTTTCAGACACTTCTCGGTGTTACCGGCTCCGGAAAGACATTTACGATGGCAAATGTAATCGAGCAGATGAATAAGCCTACTTTGGTCATTGCCCATAATAAGACCCTGGCAGCTCAGTTATATGGTGAGTTTAAAGAGTTTTTCCCGGAAAATGCGGTAGAATATTTTGTTTCCTATTATGATTATTATCAGCCGGAAGCTTATGTGCCGTCGACGGATACGTATATCGAAAAGGATTCCGCCATCAATGATGAAATTGACAAACTGCGCCATTCCGCGACAGCGGCACTGACGGAGCGGCGGGATGTTATTATTATTGCCAGTGTTTCCTGTATTTATGGATTGGGTAGTCCGATTGATTACCAAAATATGACAGTATCACTCCGCCCGGGAATGATGCGCGAGCGGGATGAAGTGATTCAGAGACTGGTGGAGATCCAGTATACTCGAAATGATATGGATTTTCACCGTGGTACATTCCGGGTACGTGGCGATGTGCTTGAGATTTTCCCGGCATCAGCGACGGACCGGGCAATCCGGGTAGAATTTTTTGGAGATGAGGTAGACCGCATTCAGGAAATTGATGTGCTGACAGGAACACCGTTGAACAATTTGGAGCATATGGTTGTATTCCCGGCTTCCCATTATGTCGTGTCTCCGGATAAAATGGAAAAAGCGATAACGGGGATAGAGAAAGAATTGAAAGAGCGTGTCAAATATTTCAAAGCAGAAGACAAATTGATCGAAGCACAGCGAATTTCAGAGCGAACACATTTTGATATTGAGATGCTGCGTGAGACGGGATTTTGTTCCAGTATCGAAAATTATTCGATGCACTTAAATGGCATGAAGGAGGGCGAGATGCCGCATACCCTTTTGGACTATTTCCCGGATGATTTTCTGATCATGGTGGATGAGTCTCATATAACGATTCCACAGATACGAGGAATGTATGCCGGTGACCAGTCGCGTAAAACGACACTTGTAGATTATGGATTCCGCCTGCCGTCAGCAAAGAGCAATCGTCCGTTAAATTTTGAAGAGTTTGAAAGTCATATCAATCAGATGATGTTTGTTTCGGCAACTCCGTCGGAATATGAAGAAACACATGAATTGATGCGCACGGAGCAGATTCTTCGTCCGACCGGATTATTGGATCCGGAAGTGATCGTTCGTCCGGTGGCAGGTCAGGTGGATGATCTGCTGAAAGAAATTAAAGCGGTAACGAAGAAAAAAGGAAAAGTTTTGGTGACGACGCTTACGAAACGTATGGCAGAAGATCTGACGGATTATTATAAAGAAGTTGGTGTCCGGGTAAAATATCTGCATTCGGATATTGATACGTTGGAAAGAAGTGAGATCATCCGCGATATGCGGCTGGATGTGTTTGATGTTCTGGTTGGTATCAATTTGCTGCGAGAAGGGCTCGATATACCGGAAGTGAGTCTTGTGGCGATTCTGGATGCGGACAAAGAAGGATTCCTTCGTTCGGAAACCTCGTTGATACAGACGATTGGGCGTGCGGCCAGAAATGCAGAAGGCCGGGTAATCATGTATGCAGACAAGCGGACGGATTCGATGGATAAAGCGATTTCAGAGACGGAGCGACGCCGTAAAATTCAGGATGCCTATAATAAGGAACATGGTATTACACCGCAGACGATTAAGAAAGCGGTCAGAGAGTTGATCCGTATTTCGTCCAAGGCAGATGCCGGAATGGAAGAGTTGCAGAAAGATCCGGAATATATGTCAGAAGAAGAATTGCAGAAACAGATTGCGAAGATTATGAAGAAAATGAATCAAGCGGCGGCAGAACTGAATTTCGAGTTGGCGGCATCGCTTCGTGATCAGATGATAAAAATGAAAAAGATATTGCAGGAGATGGAATAAAATGGAAAATAAGAGAATCATACAGATACGAGGAGCGAAAGAGCATAATTTAAAAGGTGTTGATCTCGACATTCCGCGCGATGAATTTGTGGTATTGACAGGATTGAGTGGTTCAGGTAAGTCGTCACTTGCGTTTGATACGATTTATGCAGAAGGGCAGCGCCGTTATATGGAATCGCTGTCTTCGTATGCCAGAATGTTTCTGGGACAGATGGAAAAGCCAAACGTCGAGAGTATTTCCGGACTTCCTCCGGCGATATCGATCGATCAGAAAACGACAAACCGTAATCCGAGATCTACGGTGGGAACGGTAACCGAAATATATGATTATTTTCGTTTATTATACGCACGTATCGGGATTCCACATTGTCCAAAATGTGGAAAAGAGATTAAACGGCAGACAGTAGATCAGATGGTAGATGAAATTATGAATTTACCGGAACGTACGAAAATACAGCTTTTGGCACCGGTTGTCCGCGGACGTAAAGGAGAGCATGCAAAAGTGTTCGAGAGGGCAAAGAAGAGTGGCTATGTACGTGTTATCGTGGATGGAAATATGTACGATCTGTCGGAAGAAATTTCGCTGGAAAAGAATAAAAAGCACAATATTGAGATTGTGGTAGACCGACTTGCCATTCGGGAAGGAATTGAAAAACGTATGGCAGAGTCGATTGAAAGTGTAATGCAGCTTTCCGGAGGTCTGCTTGTGGTAGACGTGATTGACGGAGAGCCGATTAATTTCAGCCAGAGTTTTTCCTGCCCGGACTGTGGAATCAGTATTGATGAGATTGAACCGAGAAGTTTTTCATTTAACAATCCATTTGGAGCCTGTCCGGTCTGTCATGGAATCGGTTATAAGATGGAGTTTGCCCCGGAACTGATGATTCCGGATCCGTCACTAAGTATTGATGACGGAGCTATCGCTGTGCTGGGATGGCAGTCTGTGACAAACGAGGGAAGTTTTACCAGAGCGACGATGGAAGCATTGGCAAAAAAATACAATTTTGATCTTTCTACCCCTTTTGAAGACTATCCGCAGAATATTCAGGATATCATTCTTCATGGAACGAAGGGAGAAAAAGTGGATGTTCACTATGTGGGACAGCGTGGACGTGGTGTGTACAGCATTGAATTTGAAGGATTGATAAAAAATGTTGAGCGGCGCTACCGCGAGACGGCGTCGGATACGACAAAGCAGGAATACGAGACGTTTATGCGGATTACTCCATGTTCAGAATGTGGGGGAAGAAGATTGAAAAAGGAATCTTTGGCTGTGACAGTGGGAGATCGGAATATTGCGGAAATTTGTGATTATTCCATCGGCGATTTAAAGAAATTTGTGGATGGTTTGGACTTGACACCGACACAGCTTCAGATTGGTAAATTGATTTTGCGTGAGATCAAATCAAGACTTGGTTTTCTTTTGGATGTCGGACTGGAGTATTTATCATTATCCCGTGCAACATCATCTTTATCCGGTGGAGAAGCGCAGCGTATCCGTCTGGCGACGCAGATAGGATCGGGTCTTGTAGGTGTTGCCTACATTTTGGATGAACCGAGCATTGGCCTCCATCAACGTGACAATGACAAATTGATAAAGACGTTGCAGCACTTAAAAGACCTTGGAAATACCTTGATCGTGGTAGAACATGATGAGGATACGATGCTGGCTGCGGATTATGTGGTAGACATTGGACCGGGGGCAGGAGAACATGGTGGAAAAGTCGTTGCGGCAGGAACGGCAGAGGACATTATGAAATGTGAAGAGTCGGTGACAGGAGCTTATCTCAGTCATCGTATCGTAATTCCTGTGCCGGAGAAACGGCGTAAGCCAACCGGATATTTAAAAGTAATCGGTGCAAAAGAAAATAATTTAAAAAATATAAATGTAGATATACCGCTGGGTGTATTTACCTGTGTGACCGGTGTGTCCGGGTCCGGAAAAAGTTCGCTGGTAAATGAGATCTTGTATAAGATGCTGGCGAAGACATTGAACCGTGCCAGATGTATTCCGGGAAAAGTGAAAGAGATCAAAGGGATGGATCAGCTCGATAAGGTCATTAATATTGACCAGTCACCGATCGGCCGTACGCCGAGATCCAACCCGGCGACGTATACCGGAGTATTTGATATGATCCGTGATCTGTTTGCTGCCACGCCGGACGCAAAGGCAAGAGGCTACAAGAAAGGAAGATTCAGTTTTAATGTGAAGGGCGGCCGATGCGAAGCCTGTCGAGGAGACGGAATTTTAAAGATTGAGATGAACTTTTTGCCGGATGTATATGTGCCTTGCGAAGTGTGCCATGGCAAGCGTTACAATCGTGAAACACTGGATGTTTTGTACAAAGGAAAAAGTATATACGATGTGCTGGATATGACGGTTGAAGAGGCGCTTGACTTTTTCAAAAACATTCCTTCGATTCATCGCAAGATACAGACAATGTATGATGTCGGCCTGTCTTATGTAAAATTGGGACAGCCGTCGACGACATTGTCCGGTGGAGAAGCGCAGCGTATCAAACTTGCGACAGAACTTAGTAAACGGAGTACCGGAAGAACCATCTATATTTTGGATGAGCCGACCACGGGACTTCATTTTGCGGACGTTCACAAATTGATCGACATATTGCAGCGGCTTACCGACGGCGGAAACACGGTACTTGTCATTGAACACAATCTGGATGTGATCAAAACAGCAGATTATATCATTGATATCGGACCGGAAGGCGGAGAAAAAGGCGGAACGGTAATCGCCAAGGGAACACCGGAAAAAGTTGCCAAAACAGAAGGCTCCTATACAGGGGAGTATATCCGTAAAATGCTGCCGCAGAAAGGAAAGAAGAAATGAAAGAATACCCTTTTTTTGCTATGATGGCAAGGATGAAATACATTGAGCGGTGGGCACTAATGAGAAATTCTGTAAAAGAAAATATCAGTGAACATTCGCTTGAGGTGGCGATGATCGCACATGCATTGGGGATTATTGCCAATGAAAAATTCGGAAAAGAAATCGATCTTGGAAAAATTACGTTAATGGGTTTGTACCATGATGCCAATGAAATCATTACCGGAGATATGCCTACTCCTGTAAAATACTATGACGAAGAGATTCAAAAGGCATATAAAAAGGTGGAACGTGTGGCAAGCGTTACCCTGTTAAACCAGCTGCCGGATTATATGCAGCCATATTATCGTGAAATTTTTCTGGAACAATCCGGGGAAGAAGCATTATGGCGGCTTGTGAAGGGAGCGGATAAATTATCTGCGTTGATCAAGTGTATTGAAGAAAAAAAGGCAGGTAATTCGGAGTTTTCCACGGCATATGAAACTATTCTGGAATCGCTGAAACAGATGAAACTTCCGGAAGTTGACGTGTTTATGGAAGTTTTTCTGCCGTCCTATACAAAAACATTGGATGATATACAAAAAAAGTGAAAAAATTTGTTCTAACACTAGCGATATTTTTACAAGTATGTTATACTAGTATTATTATAGTGCAGGTAGTAACAATTTTTGTAAAGGAAGGTACTGATAATGAGAAGGATACTATGCTTTGGAGATTCAAATACATATGGTTATGCTCCGGACGGACAGCGATACGAAGCAGACAGCATATGGCCGGGAATCATGGGAAAATTATTGGGAGATCGTTTTGAAGTTATTGCCGATGGAAAAAATGGAAGAACGATTGCGTTTGATGATCCATATATGGAAGGCTGTAACGGTATGCTTGATATTGAGGCAAGTCTTGAAGCCAATGCACCATTGGATCTTGTTGTACTGATGCTGGGAACCAATGATCTGAAAAAGTATTTTGATGCTACACCGGCTCAGATCGCGCAAAATCTTAAGACGATGTGCGAGTTGATCCAGCAGAAAACAGACGCAAAGATTTTGATTGCAAGTCCGATGCTTTTGGGAGATGAAATTGAATTTTCACCGACATTAAGTTTGGAATTTGGACGTGCTCAGATTGATTATTCTTTTGATTTTGCGCCACAGTTTTCGAAAGTAGCCCAGGAAGTGGGGGCAGGATTTATTGACCTTGCTGTTGTGGCTGTGTCAAGTGGTGCAGACTGCCTTCATCTTATGCCGGAAGAACACCAGCAGATTGGTGCGGCGATGAAAGATAAGGTAATGGAAGCATTTGCAGAGGAGATTCGTGCGGAAGAGGAAGAAGAACGCCGGAAAGCGGAGGAAGAAGCTCGTCGTAAGGCGGAGGAAGAGGAAGCCCGCCGGAAAGCGGAGGAAGAAGCTCGTCGTAAGGCGGAGGAAGAGGCAGCCCGCCGGAAAGCGGAGGAAGAAGAAGCCCGCCGGAAAGCGGAGGAAGAGGAAGCCCGCCGCAAAGCCGAAGAGGAGGCTCGTCAAAGAGCCGAGGAAGAAGCGCGACTTAAAGCGGAAGAAGAGGCTCGACGCAAAGCGGAGGAAGAGGAAAGACTTCGTCTGGCAGCGGAAGAGGAGGCTCGCCGTAAGGCCGAAGAAGAGGCATTACAGAAAGCTCAGGAAGAAGAGAAGGCACGCCGTGAGCAGGAAGAGATAGAGGAAGCAGCGCGCAAAAAACAGGAAGCGATTTTGAAAGAGGCAGCGAAAGAAGCAGAAAAAGAAACGGTATTTGATCCGATGAATCCAAATCAGGAAGATCTTCCGGTTTGGCAGGTGGGCGATGTAGATTTGTCTGCACCGGTGGCACAGGAAGAAGCGGATAATATTGTTTTGTCCGGTGAGATTACGGCATCTGCGGCAGCATCCGAGCAGGAGGATGATCTGGCATCGATGCTTCAGGAAGAACAGCCAAGTGGACTGGGCGGTATTGAGTTTGCAACCGGCGGAACATTGGATTCACTTGGCACTTCGACAGGTAGTTCACAGACAGATTTTGGTGGCTTGACAACACTGGAATTTGGCACAGCAGCATCTTCTGAGCAGAAGGAAAAGATGATAGCCGGAAAAGTATATCGTTTTGATGATGAACTGCATGAAGTTATATTTAGGACCAGAAAATTGACAGATGAGTTTAACCAAACACGATATGATGACGTAGATGGCAGAGAACGTATTATCCGTGATCTGTTTGGCAGTGTTGGAGCAAAGGTATGTGTAGAAGCTCCATTCCGCTGTGATTACGGCTTTAATATTCATGTTGGCGATAACTTTTATGCAAATTATGGCTGCGTTGTGCTGGATTCTGCAAAAGTAACCATTGGAGACCATGTATTTTTAGGACCAAATGTACAGATTTATACACCGTGTCATCCAATCTATGCACCGGCTCGAAATGAAGGCTATGAATACGCAAAAGAAGTGACGATTGGCGACGATGTTTGGATTGGCGGAAATGTTACGATTGTACCGGGAGCACACATTGGAAGCAATGTTGTGATCGGAGCGGGATCGGTTGTAACAGGAGATATTCCGGACGGAGTTGTTGCTGCGGGAAATCCTTGCCGCATTATCCGTAAGATTACAGAGCAGGATAAACAAAACTGGCTTGATAAAAAAGAAAATGACTAATCGTTAATTGGTAGTAAATACGAAAAGAACCTTCGAAAACTCAGACGAGTGATCGAAGGTTCTTTTTATAAATAATATAATCTGATAACTTAATGAATCGAGTCTCTGTATTCTCTTGAAGAAGCGAAAAAGCGATTGATCTCGCCACCTTGTTCGTTGGCGATGTAGGAACGCATTTTTGTCAGTTCATCAATCATAAGGGAAAGAAAATGGTCGATACTGTCAGCGTTGGAGAGGCAGATGCTTTCCCACATTTCCGGAGAAGAAGAGGCGATTCGTGTAATGTCTTTGAAACCGCCGGCGGCAAAAGTTTTCATAAGTTCATTTGATGTATCATTTTCGCGGACCATATTGACAAGCGAGGCGGCTACAATATGTGGCACATGGCTGATCGCAGCGGTAATATCGTCGTGAAGACCGGCATCTATTGTAGCAAAGATGGCACCTGTTCCGGAGAGAATTTTCTTTAGAAAAAGAACTTTTTCTTCTGCGGTCGTTTTGCATGGAGTGAGAAGATAGTAGGAATCCTGCAGTAAATCTTCGGAGGAATTCGCAAACCCGGTCTTTTCCGAGCCTGCCATCGGATGCCCGCCGATGAATTGGGCCTCCAGTTCGAGACGTTCGACCTCTTTATGGATGTTTCCTTTCACACTTCCGACATCTGTAATAATACAGGTTTTATTGATAAGAGGTTTTAACTGTTCCAAAAATTGAATATTCTGCAACACAGGAGCACATAGGAAAATAATATCGCATTCAGAAAAACGAGCATCTATCGAATAGGTGATATCGCTGATAATTCCGTCTTTTTGTCCCTGCAAAAGATCTTCGTTCTTTCTACGGCTGTAGACGATAATCCGGCAAGAGGGAAAATTTTTGCGGATGGAGCGGGCAATGGAACCGCCGATCAGGCCCAGCCCTAAAAAACCAATAGTAATTTGTTTCATGATGTCCTCCTTGTGTGTTTGTACATGATTTCCGATTTTATTTTACATCAAAATGTTGATATTGTAAACAAATGATTGAAAATCCCTTTGAAATTTAAAGAACTTTATGATATGATTTAAGAAAAAAATCAAGGCAGAAAGGAAGCAGATAAAATGAAAGATACAACAATTTCAGATTCCATTTTTTACGTGGGTGCAGATGATACGACACTGGATTTGTTTGAAAGCCAGTATATTGTTCCGGAAGGAGTGTCTTATAACTCCTATGTGATCATGGACGATAAAATTACGATTATGGACACTGTGGATCAGCGGGCAACAGAAGAGTGGATCGCTAATGTGAAAAATGTCCTTAAAGATAAGACTCCTGCTTATCTTGTGGTATCCCATATGGAACCGGATCATGCGGCAAATATTCAGAAGATTGCGGAAATGTATCCGGAAATGAAAATTATTGGAAATGCAAAAACATTTTCGATGATGCCACAGTTTTTCGACTTTGATCTGAGTAATCGAAGTGTTGTGGTAAAAGAAGGCGAAGAAATTTCGCTGGGAGCACATACGCTTCAGTTTTTCATGGCTCCGATGGTGCATTGGCCGGAAGTTATGGTAACATATGAGAAGAGTGAAAAAATTCTATTTTCTGCAGATGGATTTGGTAAATTTGGTGCCTTGTCTGTAGAAGCAGACTGGGCTTGTGAAGCCAGAAGATATTATTTTAATATTGTAGGAAAATATGGTGCACAGGTACAGGCATTGTTAAAGAAAGCGGCGACATTGGATATTCAGATGATCTGCCCACTTCATGGACCGATCTTGAAAGAAAATCTTGGCTATTATATTGACAAATATAATACTTGGAGCAGCTATGAGCCGGAAGACGAGGGCGTATTGGTAGCTTATGCTTCCATCCATGGAAATACTGCCAAAGCTGCTAAAAAGATGGGCGAGATCCTCAAAGAAAAAGGTGCTAAGAAAGTAGTTGTCAGTGATCTTTCCCGTGAGGATATGGCAGAAGTAATAGAAGATGCATTCCGCTATGATAAGATCGTTGTCGCAGCAGCAACCTATGATGGAGGAATTTTCCCGGTTATGGAAGACTTCCTTCGCCATTTGAAGAGTAAAAATTATCAGAAACGTGTCGTTGGTATCATGGAAAATGGTTCCTGGGCGCCGATGGCAGGAAAACAGATGCGCGCGATTCTGGATGAGATGAAAAATCTTACCATTTGCGACAGTCAGGTAACGATCCGTTCTACGATGAATGAGAAAAATGTAGAAGAAATGAATCAGCTGGCTGAAGAACTTTTGGCAAAATAAGGAAAATAAAGAAAAATAAACGTCCGATACAGAGAAATCGTTTCCCTGCAGCGGACGTTTTTATCTTTTTAAAAAGTATTTATAGTTTTGAGTATCCGTAACTATTTACAATGGCATCGATTTTCTGTCCTGCATGACAAAGAGGGCAGTCTTTCTGAGCAAATGATTTGTAATCTGAAAAATCATCCGTAGTAAAGATGGAACGAACCGGATATCCGTGAATTTCATCTTTTGCACTAAAAATCGCAGACAATCCCTGAATGATTCCACCATAATATTCCAAACACTCCAGACATTGGTCAATGGTCTTTCCGGTAGTAGCAGAAGCAACAAGCAGGAGAATATTTTTCCCTCTGACCATTGGTTGAATATTGTCACGGAAAAACATCTGTCCGCAGGAATCGAATTCCGGCTCAATGACATAGATGCTTTGGTGTGAGTTCATGGAGATAACGCCGGCATCTGTCAGAATCTCAGCAAGATAAGCACCGATGACATAGGTTCCGTCCATGCAGACGATCGCATCGATCGGAGTATTGTATTTGTAATTGTTTGCCATGGTGGAAGCCACGGCTTTTGCCTCGCGCTGTCCGACTTTCAAACGTGTCATATCCATGTAGTAGTTGATGTGTGAGTGGCTGGTAGCAAAATGTCCGGGAACCACTTTCAATAAAATTTTACTGTTAATTTTTGATGGTATTTTAATCGCATTTTCAAACATAGGCAACCTCCTGTATGATTGTAGTATTTGAAACAAAAATTATTTTGCCGGTTCACCGGTGGCGGTTTCTTCGGACGCTTTTTCATCGTTTTCGCCTTCTTCTTTCTTTGACGTCTGCGACAACAGTGTCAGAATGGAGAGAAGAATTGTTAAAACAATAGGTGCTGCGTAGATGATCGTTCGAATATCAGAACGAACCCGGACGCCAGGGGAGTTAAACCAGATAAATAACGTGAGGTAGGTGGTAAATACCAAAGTCCCGAAAATAATGCCCAAAATCTGACCGATGCGTTTTCCCTTTAACCAAGAGACCCAAAGGCAATACACCAGAAAAAAAGCGAGTGCACTGTCGAAAAGACCAAAAATAAGCATACCAACATTGATTCCCATAGGACTATCCTCCATTTCAAATTATGTTCTGTTATGTTGCATAAAAACAGTATACTACATTATTTGAAAAATTTCCATGATTTTTTGTTGACAAGTAAAAAAAAATATGATATTGTAATAAAGCACGCAGGAATGGCGGAATTGGCAGACGCGCACGGTTCAGGTCCGTGTGGTAGCAATACCATGAGGGTTCAAGTCCCTTTTCCTGCATCCAAGACTCTGTTCAGAAAATGGACAGAGTTTTTTGGTATCTGGAATTGTTTTGTTTGCGTTCACAAAAAATTCGTAGAGTTTGTTCTTTACAAAAGAAAATAATATGGTAAAATATTATTATATGCTTTGAGCAAAAAAATGTATTTCGGAGGGTAACAATGAACAACTCAAAAAAATTAGCAAAAAACAACGGAGTAAGTAAGAAGCAGGGAGGGGGTACCAGTGCCTTGTCCTTTGTTTCTTCTAAAAATAAGGTTTTGGTGATCTTAGGTATTCTTGCCGTTATCGTATTGTGCGCAGGGGTGTGCTATATGCAGCTTCGCCCGCGTGCCGTATTGGTAGTTTCCACGACAGATGAAAATGGAACACAAAAGAAAGACACGGTTTATATGAAAGAAGCCGTTTACAGCATTTATCAGGTAGAAAACCAGTACAATCAATATTCTTCCATTTATCAGCAGCTGTATGGAAAGACATATTGGGAAATGGAAGATGTTGACAGTAAAGGAAGAAATGGTGCTTCCGCTGCGAAAAAGCAGGTGATGGATTCTTTGAAACAGCGTGAGGTTCTTTATATGGAGGCTCAGAAGAGAGGATATTCCCTCACGGCAGAAGAAGAGAAAACAGCAGAAAACAATGTTACAGACACCATGAAAAACTTTACAGACAAACAGAAAAAACTGGAGGGTCTGGATGAAAAGACCTTGAAAAGTGAATTTAAGAAAAATGCACTTGCAGAGAAATTCCGTCAGATTTTGATCAAAGAAAGCGGTGTGGATGAAGAGGCATTGAAAGCAACTGTAAATAAAAAGGATTACAGACAGTATACATTGCAGTATTATAAAGTCAGCAATCAGGAAACCAGCGGAGAAGAAACCAAAGAGGTTTCCGCAGAACAGAAGCAGACAAATCTTACGAATATGCAGGCGTTACAGGAAAAAGCAAAGACAGCAGAGGATTTTACAAAACTGTTGGATGACAATGACAAAACGGGAATTCAGTATCAAACAGAGAATCTGATCAAAAAGGATCTGAAAGATTCTACATTCCTGAATAAAAAACTTCGTAAGCAGATCATGAAAATGGATAATGGTCAGATTTCAGATATTATTGAGGGAGACGACGGTTATTATCTGATCAAAATGGTAAACAACGATGACAGTGAAGCGTATGACAATCAGTGCCAGTCTGTTGTCAATGAAGAAGAAACAAAGCAGTTCAACGCAAGATATGCTGAATTTGCACCAAATTATGTTACAGAAGTTCAGAGTTATTGGAAGGGCCGCGTAAAACTTGGGTCTTACACAATATAAGAGAAACTTGTAGTGATAATGATGGATAAGACAAGATAGGAGAGAAAATCATGGCTAATGTAAAGCGAATTTACGTAGAAAAGAAAGAGGACTATGCCGTAGCTGCAAAAGAGTTGAAACAGGAGGTAAAGGAATACCTTGGAATTAAGGATCTTGAGCAGGTTCGAGTATTGATTCGCTATGATGTCGAGGGCATTCAGGAAGAAACTTACAAAAAAGCGCTGGCAACCGTATTTTCAGAACCACCGGTAGATTATGTCTATGAGGGAAGCTTTGAGAAAAAAGCAGGAGATAAGGTGTTTTCCGTTCAATATCTGCCGGGACAGTTTGATCAGCGTGCGGATTCCGCAGAGCAGTGTGTGAAATTATTGAACGAAAGCGAAGAACCGGTTATTCGTTCGGCTACTACTTATGTTTTGTCAGGCAATATTTCCGAAGAAGATTTTGCCCGTATCAAAGAGTACTGCATCAACCCGGTAGATTCGAAAGAGACGGATGAAACCATTCCGGAAACACTGGTAACCAAATTTGAAGAGCCGGCAGATGTTAAGATTTTTGATGGCTTTAAGGACATGCCGGAAGAAGAACTGAATCAATTGTATCAGTCTCTCGGTCTTGCCATGACATTTAAAGACTTTTTACACATTCAGAATTATTTTAAAAATGAAGAAAAACGTGACCCTAGTGTGACGGAGATTCGTGTGTTAGATACATATTGGTCGGATCACTGCCGTCATACCACATTTTTGACAGAATTGAAAAATGTTACATTTGAAGAAGGCGATTACAAAAAGCCGATTCAGGACACGTTTGAACAGTATAAAAAAGATCATGAGACAATTTATAAAGGAAGAGATGATAAATTCGTTTCCTTGATGGATATTGCGCTTATGGCGATGAAAAAACTTCGTGCAGAAGGAAAATTGGACGACATGGAAGTTTCGGATGAAATTAATGCCTGCTCGATTGTTGTTCCGGTTGAGATCGATCACGAAGATGGTAAAGGACCGGTTATGGAAGAATGGCTTGTGTTCTTTAAAAATGAGACACACAACCATCCGACTGAAATTGAGCCATTTGGTGGGGCTGCTACCTGTCTTGGCGGTGCGATCCGTGACCCGTTGTCAGGACGTGGTTATGTGTACCAGGCAATGCGTGTTACCGGTGCTGCGGATCCGACAAAATCGTTGAAAGAAACATTGGAAGGGAAACTGCCACAGAGAAAGATTGTGACAGGGGCTGCCAGCGGATACAGTTCTTATGGTAACCAGATTGGTCTTGCAACAGGACTGGTAGATGAGATCTATCATCCGAATTATGTGGCAAAACGTCTGGAAATCGGTGCCGTTATGGGGGCTGCTCCTCGTAAAAATGTAATTCGTGAAAATTCGGATCCGGATGATATCATCATTCTTCTTGGGGGAAGAACCGGACGAGATGGCTGTGGTGGAGCGACAGGATCTTCGAAAGCCCACAATACAGAGTCTATTGATACCTGTGGTGCAGAAGTACAGAAAGGTAATGCTCCGACAGAGCGTAAGATTCAGAGATTGTTCCGCAGAGAAGAAGTCAGCCGTTTGATAAAAAAATGTAATGACTTTGGTGCCGGCGGTGTATCCGTTGCAATCGGTGAACTGGCAGACGGACTGCGTGTGGATCTTGATAAAGTGCCTAAGAAATATGCCGGTTTGGATGGAACAGAGCTTGCGATTTCCGAATCCCAGGAGCGTATGGCGATTGTTGTAGATCCAAAAGATGTAGATAAAATGCTTGGTTACGCAAACGAGGAAAACCTGGAGGCGATTCCGGTAGCTGTAGTTACGGAAACTCCAAGACTTGTTCTTTCCTGGAGAGGCAAAGAAATTGTTAATATTTCCCGCGCATTTCTGGATACCAACGGAGCACATCAGGAAACAGATGTAACGGTTACGATGCCTTCAAAAGCAGAAAATTATATGGAAAAAGTGGAAGTGAAAGATAACTTTAAAGATACTTTCACAGACACATTAAAAGATTTGAATGTCTGCTCCAAAAAAGGATTGGTGGAAATGTTTGACAGTTCTATCGGAGCGTCAACGGTTACAATGCCATATGGTGGTAAATACCAGCTGACACCTACGCAGACGATGATTGCAAAACTTCCGGTATTGGATGGAAAATGTGATACGGTTACAATGATGAGTTATGGCATGGATCCATATCTTACCAGTTGGAGTCCATATCATGGAGCAGAATATGCAGTGCTTACCTCGGTGGCCAAGATTGTTGCTGCCGGTGGGGATTATAAAAAGATTCGTTTTACGTTCCAGGAATACTTCAAACGTATGACGGAAGACAGTAAACGCTGGGGAGAGCCGATGGCAGCTTTGCTTGGTGCTTACGATGCACAGATGAAATTCGGCCTTCCGTCAATTGGTGGAAAAGACAGTATGTCGGGAACTTTCAATGATATTGATGTTCCGCCGACATTGTGCTCATTTGCTGTGGATGTGGCTACGGTTTCCGATGTTGTCACACCGGAATTGAAAAAAGCAGGAGATGTACTTATATGTCTGCCAATCCGCAAAGATGCGTATGATCTTCCGGATTACGATTATGTACTCAACATGTACGAGACAGTAACGACACAGATGCGTGGCGGTCTCGTAAAAGCGGCCTATGCTTTGGAAGGCAAAGGAATTGCACAGGCGGCTGCGAAGATGGCATTTGGTAATAAACTGGGTGTTGCATTTGAAGAGAAAGAAGCCGTTTCCACATACTTTGAACCGGCTTACGGTAATCTTCTTCTTGAAGTGGATGCTGCAGATGTAGAAAAAGTAGCTGCACTTGGATTGGATTACAAAGTGGTTGGTACGGTTACGGAAAAAGCTGAGTTTACTTACGGAAACGAAAGTGTATCCATGGAAGAGGCAATTGCTTCCTGGACACAGACCTTGGAAAAAGTATTCCCAACCCGTTCCGGAGTGGAAGACAAGAAGATTACTACCGGACTTTATGATGCCAAAGAGATTTATGTGTGCAAGCATAAAGTGGCAAAACCAAAAGTATTTATTCCGGTATTTCCGGGTACAAACTGCGAATATGATACGATGAAATCATTTGTGGCTGCAGGCGCAGAGACAGAGAGTATCGTATTTAAGAATATGACAGAGTCAGACATTAAGGATAGTGTGGATGCATTTGAAAGAGCAATCAATGAATCCCAGATTTTGATGTTCTCCGGTGGATTTAGTGCCGGTGATGAACCGGATGGTTCTGCGAAGTTTATTACTTCCGTATTCCGCAATGAACGCATCAAAGAAGCCGTTCATCGTCTCCTTCAGGAGAGAGATGGTTTGGCACTTGGTATCTGTAATGGTTTCCAGGCTTTGGTTAAACTGGGACTGGTTCCTTATGGAGAAATCAAGACACAGAAAGACGATTCACCGACATTGACAACCAACAGCATTGGCCGTCATATCAGTAAATCGGTTTACACAAAAGTAGTAACGAACAAGTCCCCATGGCTCCGGAAGGCGACGCTCGGCGGTGTTTATGCCGTACCGGCTTCTCACGGAGAAGGACGTTTTGTCGCAAGCAAAGAGTGGATTGATAAATTGTTCGAAAATGGACAGGTTGCTACACAGTATGTCGACGTCAATGGCAATCCGACGATGGATGAAGACTTCAATCCAAACGGTTCTTACTATGCAATCGAAGGTATCACAAGCCCGGATGGAAGAGTGTTAGGAAAAATGGCACACTCCGAGCGTCGTGGCGATGGCGTGGCATTGAATATCTGCGGCGACCAGAACCAGTTGATCTTCGAGAGTGGTGTTGAATACTTTAAATAAAAATTACCGCATTGATTTTCGGAAAGCACCGGGGGTAACTCCGGTGCTTTTTTTGAATTGCCGGATGAAGTGGTATACCTGGCTATATCCCAGTTCAACTGAGATGTCAGCGACAGACATGTCCGTTGAAAGAAGATATTCTTTCGCGGTTGCAATTTTATTGTCAATGATATCTGACAGACATGTAGTGCCGAACGCTTTTTTATATAAAACCTGAAAATAAGCAGGAGACAGGGTGGTTTCTTTCGCAAGATCTTTTATTTTCCAATTTTTTGTCGGGTCAGCCAAAACTTTTTTTCGTATTGTCATCAGATTTTCAAAATAAGGAACATGAGAATTCTGATAGTGCTCGGCAGACCAGGATTCCCCAATACGCGCCATGAGAAGCATCATTTGATGATATTGAATATCAAGGACATACTCGGTTGCTTCGTAATATTCCCGGCAGATCGCATGAATAATAGGATCAATTAAGTGGTGGTTGTTAATTTTTATGGGTTTATTTAAAGGAAAGTGCAATTCTTTTAAAAAGCCATCCGTATCTCTTGGCAAAAAATGGATATAATCATCGCAGTATGGTTTTGTGACAGAAAGATATTTGTAAGGACTATAACCGGATATGATAATGACAGATGGATCTGTAATTGTATACGTATTTTCGTATACTTGAAGTAAAGCCGGCGTTTTTATGTATAAAAGAAGAAAGTCAGCTATGCCGGATGCTTTGGAAAGGAAAATTCCGTCTTTGTGTATGGTGTTATAAATAGCATTGTGAATATGCATAATATCTCTCCTTTTTAAAACAATATGTGTATTTATTGCAATTATACGACATTGAGAAACAAAATGCAAGATTGTAAAATAAAAATAATAAAATTGAAATTTTATATTAGAAAGAATGGAGAGATGAATATGTTAACAAGAAAAACAAAGAAAGTGCTTGCCATCGTTCTTACTGGTGCGGTTGCATTGCCGGGAATGGCTTCCGGAACGTTGGTTTCCGCAAAAGCAAAATGTACTACAAAGAAGATGACGCTTCAAGCAGGGGAAAAGAAAACAATTAAAATAAAAGGCAAGGTTAAGAAGGCGAAATATATGTTTAAATCTTCCAAACCGTCAATTGCCAAAGTGAATAAAAAAGGAACAGTGACAGCAAAAAAAGCGGGGAAGGCAGTGATTACGATAACAGAAAAGAAAAAAGCAAAGAAAAAAATAATTGGAAAAGTAAATGTAATTGTAAAAAACAAAAAAGAAGTAAAGAAAACAATGGAACCATCTACACAGCCATCAATGGCTCCGAAAGCAACTGTTTCACAGACACCGGCAGCAAATACTTCGCAAAGTCCGGTGTCAGCTGCACCAAGTGCACCGGCAGCAACTGCAACACCGTCGTCAACTCCGACAGCATCACCAACTGTTACACCGACAGCATCACCAAAGACGACACCGTACAATGGACCGGTTGCGTCTTCAAAACCAAAATTATTTATTGATGACTCTTTTGATGTGCCGGAAGATTATGCAGAGGAATTGGACGGTTATACATATGCGGAACCGAAGACAATTACCTACTATTCGAAAGTGTCAGAAGCAGATAGAAGAGCCGTTGTTTATCTTCCGGCAGATTATGATGCGAATAAAGAATATCCGATCATGTATCTCCTGCATGGCATCGGTGGAAGCGAAAATGAGTGGAAATCCGGTCTTCCGGAGTATATTACAGGAAATTTGAATAAAGAGGGAAAAATTCCGGAAATGATCATTGTGTGCCCGAACCAGCTTGTTCAGGTGCCGGGTGAAAAGATGCCGGAGAATTACTTAGACCCGGGAAGATTTGTGATGTTCAATCGTATGGTAGATGAATTGAGAACAAGCCTGATCCCATATATGGAGGAAAATTATTCCATTATGGAGGGACGCGATAATCATGCGATCGCCGGTCTTTCAATGGGAGGAAGAACCAGTTTGTATTGTGGATTTTATATGTTGGATTACTTTAGTTACATCGGAGCTTTTGAACCGGCACCGGGAGTTCTTCCATACAGTGCAGAAGAGGGACTGTTTACGGAAGATACTTTCAAGATACCAAAAGAGTATCAGGACACTACGCTCATTATGATCCAGCAGGGAGATAATGACACGGTAGTATCTGATAATCCAACAAAGTATCATAAGGTATTAGATAAAAATGGCGTAAGTCATTTGTTCAATAATGTGCCATATGGACATGAATGGAATGCGTGGAGAGAAGGATTGTATAATTTTGCAAGACGAGTATTTCAGTAATTTTATAAAACAAGGAGAAAAAGAAATGAAGAGAAGAATGATTGCCAAACTGCTGGCAGGAGTTATGCTTGTATCAGTGGCGGTTCCGGCCACAACTTGGACAGAGGCAGCAAAGAAGCCGGTTTTGTCAAAAAGATCAATTCGGTTAGAAGCCGGTAAAAAAACGACATTAAAAGTAAAAACGGCGAAGAAAGCAAGAGTTACTTGGAAAAGCAGTAAAAAGAGCGTTGTTTCCATTGGTAAAAAAACAAAAAAATCAGCACAGATCATTGCAAAGAAAAAAGGAACGGCAAAGATCAGCTGTAAGGTAAGACAGCAGAAAAAGAAATTTACCCTTGTCTGTAAGGTCAAAGTGACAAAGGCGAAGGTCAATCCTGTGAAGACGACTGCTCCGACAGTGATACCAAGTACAGCACCGGCGGCTTCCGGAACGCCAGCCGTTTCCGCTAAGCCTTCAGCCACGCCATCGGCAACACCGGAAGTGACATTGCCGCCTTTGAAGTCGGATAGCATTTTGGAAAACTATGAAGATGTTTTTGGACATCTTGGAACCTGCGTAAATTACGGTTCGAATCCGAGTATGAGTCAACTTCAGGACGAGAAGACGCTGGCATTTGTCAAAAAACATTTTAACAGTATCACGATGGAAAATGAGATGAAACCGGATGCTGTTTTAGGGAATAGTGTAAATGCTATTACAAAAGAGGAAGCAGAAAAACTGGGATACATTATTCCTGATAATTATAAGGAAACGAGTGTTCCAAAGTTGAATTTTGATCGAATTGACAAAATATTACAGACGGCTTATGATAACGGTCTTGGACTCCGTGGTCATACACTTTTGTGGCACAGCCAGACACCGGCGTGGTTCTTTGGAATTGATTATGACGCCGACGAAGATGCCGTAGATGAGGATACGATGGATGCAAGAATTGATTTTTATGTATCGACCGTAATGGATCATGTAATGCAGAAAGAAAAAGAAATTGCAGGTGAAACCGGTAAGATCGTATATGCATGGGATGTTGTAAATGAATATCTTCATCGGGGAAGAGCATGGTCTCTTAACTGGACGAGTGTTTACGGAGATATGAAAGGAACGCCGTCTTATGTAAAACGTGCATTTGAGCGTGCCTATGAGATGTTGGAAAAATATGATGCAACAGATAAAGTTACATTATTTTACAATGACTATGATACTTATTTTGAAGTAGAGGATCTTCTTGCCCTTGTCAATTTTATAAATGAAGGGGAAAAAGCAAAAATCTGCTCCGGAATCGGTATGCAGAGCCATGTAGATATCAAAAGACCGACGATTGAAGAGTATGGTGCAGCGTTGGAGAAATTTATGGCGGCAGGATACGAAGTTCAGATCACAGAACTTGACTTTACCATTAATTTTGATACCGATGGAACCGATAAAAAAGATCCTTCGTATGATTACGAAAACGAAGGGGAGACGATAGAAGAGCAGGCAGCCTTTGTGAAAGATTTTATGGAGATGGTGATCGCAAAGCAGAAAAACCGCGATAAGACAGTAAGCCCGAAAGGAATTACCGGACTTACGATATGGGGGCTTTACGATAGCATTTCCTGGAGAGGTAAGAGCCAGCCATTGCTTTTTGGTACTTCGATTGATGATCCTAAGCCGGCATTTCAGGCATTTTTAGAGGCATCGCGTACAAAGTAAAAAATTGTTTTTTGGTTATGTTGTATAGGAAGGCATTATAAAGATAGAGAACCCTCTTTCTACTTGAAACACCGTTTGAATTATATTATAATTTGAGGTGGAATACGGATAGAAAGAGGGTTTTTTGTATGAAAAAACGAGTGATACTGGCATCAGGATCGCCAAGAAGAAAAGAATTGATGAAAATGATCACGGATTCTTTTGAAGTGCATGTTTCGGATTGTGAAGAGATTATTACGAGTGATGTGCCGTCAGAAGTGACCAAAGAATTGGCAAAGCAGAAAGCGGAAGCTGTGTTTAAAGAGATTTTGGAGAAAGAAAAAGAGTTCCTTGTAATTGGAGCCGATACGGTGGTCAGCCTGCAGGGAAAAATATACGGCAAACCAAAAGACAGAGAAGATGCATTTGCTATGCTGTCGAGTCTGCAGGGGCGAACACATGAAGTGACGACAGGAGTGGCTTTGCTTGCAGTGACTGCAGGTAAAATGACGCAGTGCGATGTTTTTTCGGAAACAACAGAGGTAGAGGTGGCACCTATGACTGCGAAAGAAATCGAAGTTTATATAGAGACGGGTGACTGCTATGATAAGGCAGGGGCTTATGGCATTCAGGGTGTATTTTCCAAACATATTGCCGGAATAAAAGGTGATTATTTTAATGTAGTAGGGTTCCCAATACACCGAATTTACGAGGTTTTCAAAAAGATTGAAAAATAATTGAAAAAAATTCAAAAATTTCCTTGACTTTTATGTGAACCTTATGTATAATAATGATTGTCGCTGAGAGATACGGCGACGACAAAATGCGCGAGTGGCTCAGTTGGTAGAGCACAACCTTGCCAAGGTTGGGGCCGCGGGTTCGAGTCCCGTCTCGCGCTTCTTTTTTTATATTTTTTTAGGCTGGCCATCCAGCAGATTCCCGGTACAGATGAAAAATAAATAGGAGCGTTCAAAGGTTGAAAACGGATGAAAATTATTGTATAATAAAAGTAACTATTCAGGTCCAATGTGCAAAAAACAATGAATTGCTGTGCTTGCACGTAAAAGACATTGTTTTTTGCACATTGAACCTAATAGGGCTCCCCTCCCAATATGAGCATTTTTAGCCTTGTCAAAGGCGAGAAAGAACACAAAGTGTTCGAAATGCGAATGGGGGGAGGGGAGCCTGAATAGTTACTAAATAAAATTGGATTATATCATAATTTTTGACACAAAATGCCGATAAAATTTATATATAAATTGAGGCTTTCAGCAAAAAAAGCAGAAAGGATAAAAAGTTATGAAAAAAAGTGAAAAAAAGAAAAAACATACAATATGGAAATGGGGCAGCATCTTTCTCGTACTCTGTATTGCAGTGGCGGGACTGTGCTTTTGTCTGGGAGATAAATCGGATGCGGCAGAGGGACTGTATCTGACATGTGATGGATATCAGTTAAATGCCCAGACGGCATATCAGATGAAAAACCGCCAGGCGACGTTGATCCTGGGGTCGGAAGATTCGCCGATCTATGCGGATCCGAATCTGTATGAGATCAAATGGTCAATAGAGACCGGAAAGGATATCGCAGATATCCAACAGGGAAGCAGCCAGATCTATGGTATCGTAACGGCAAAAAATCCGGGTGAAGTAACTGTACTTGCTACGGTTTACAATAAAGTTGCAAGTGGTCTGGGACCGGTTATCGGTAGTGTTACCTGTAAGATTCAGGTCGTATTTGCGGTAGATACTTCACAAAATGATAATGTGTTCAAAAAGCCATATGAGGATTCGCAGGATAAGGCGATTTTCCTTCGTACGACGGACAAATCGGTACCGCTTACATTGAACTATGGTAAATCCAGTGAAGCACAGTGGACGGTGGCAAACTCAGAAGTAGCGGAAGTGTCTGCAACTGGTGTCGTTACGCCAAAGGGAGCCGGTATGACGAAGATCACGGCGACGTATACGCCAAAGGACAGTCCGGAGATTACCTATTCGACGACGATAGATGTATACGTTTATCCGAGTATCAGCGAAACGGATTCCAATTATGGAAATCTGAAGACGATAAAAATGGATACCGGTGGAACGATTTATACGGATGCAAACTTTATGAATAATATCGAAGGCATAAAAAATAAGATGGACTGGGTTATCAAGCGGGACAGCGGTGGAACCGAAGAGGTCATCGCGGATTCGCTTACCAAGAAATCGGATCTGATTGAGATCAGTCCGGAATCCAGCCGTTCCAATCAGCTTCGAGTAACCGCAAAAGCGGGATTGTACCGTGTGTATTTTTATCCGCATGGTGCGTATGAGAGCGAGCAGAAGTACATAGATGAAGATGTGTATGCACCGACGGTATTGAATTTGTATGTGTATGCAAGTCCAAATGATTATAAAGAAACGATTGCCATCGGAGATACGTATGATATCGCAAAGGCATTCAACCTTTCGACGGAAGAATTTTTGAAATATTTTGAAGTGCAGCCGAAAGATTTTAAAAACTATGCTTCTTATAAAGATGGTGTGATCACCGCGCTGGATAAGAACAGCCAGGTTACAACAAAAGTAAACGCAGAAGTAACCGTTCGTCCGGAGTATGAGTCGTATATCCGCTCACTTCTCCCGGATAATAGTACCGTGATGGATAAAGGATATTTTAATATCGAGATCACCATCGCCGATGTATTTAAGTTGAATCAGAACTATATTACGGTATACAAGGGAAGTGAGACCAATTTAAGTGCTTACTTCAATGATACTCAGGTTTTGGAAGTTGAATGGTCTTCCAGTGATCCGGATTATGCGACGGTAGATGAGACCGGTAAAGTGACCGCGAAAAAAGTAACGACAGATGATGTTGTTATCACGGCGGTATATCGGAACGGAGCTGGTTCGCCGACTGCCAAATGTATGGTTCGTATCGTAGATACACCAAATAAGTTTGATATCGATCCGGCCAATGCAAAATTAAATGTTGGCGAGAGTATCGTTGTCAAGATCAAGGGAAATCCGGATGTATCACAGGTTCCGACTTCCTGGTGGTCTTACGATAACAGATATGTGAATGTAGAATTCGATAACAATGGTAAGACGGCGACCATTACAGCAAAAGCACCGACAGGAGACGGATCGACGACAGAAGTTGTATTTAACAATCCAAACACGGATGAGAAAGACGATCCAAGATGTAAGATCACGATTGTTGTACCATATGAGACGATTAAACTGACAGAAGAGAATCTGACGATGAAAGTAGGTGCGACACACCAGTTAAAATATACGTATACACCGAATAATGTAACGGATAAAACACCGGAGTGGACATCATTGGATACCAATGTCGTAACCGTTGATGAAAATGGTTATCTGACTGCGGTAAATCCGGGTACGACGATTGTAATGTTATCGCCAAAATACAATCCAAATAAAGTATATGCCCAGTGTACGGTCACGGTTGTGTCGAAGTGTGAGGAAATTACGCTGACTCCAAATGAACTGACCCTGAATGTCGGCGATACACAGTATGTAGATGTCGCGCTGGCACCGGAAGGATGTAATTCTGAGTTGACGATTGAAGTGGGCGACGAGAATATATTGGATTATGAATACAAACCAAATAACCGTATCATTAATATTACCGGTAAAAAAGCCGGTGTAACGACCATCAATGTAGGCGCAGACGATGCGACAAGAAAGTCCATAAAGGTAACGGTGTTGCAGCCATGTAATGATTTGGCATTCTCGCCAAATGCCTACGAGATGATCGCGGGAGAGACATATACACCAAACTTGGTTAAGACACCGGATGACAGTACCGATGCGATTACCTGGGTATCTTATAATCCGGATATTGCCGATGTGGATGAAAAAGGCGTGATAACAGCGAAGAAGACAGGGGTGACCTTTATTCAGGCGACTTCGGCTTCCGGAAGAGTGGCAGTCATTCAGATCACGGTAAAAGAGACATTAACAGCAGTTACCTTAAAACCGGAAAAAGCGACGATTGAAGTAGGAGAAAGCATGACACTTACGCCGGACTTCCTTCCGGCAGCTGCTTATGATAAGTCGATGGAATGGAGCGTTGCAGACCCTTCTATTGCAAAATTGGAGAACCAGGGGGAATCCAGTGTGAAAGTAACCGGTTTGAAGGGCGGCATTACGTTGATCAAAGGTGTTGCTAAGAGTGGCGGCTTTGTAGTAAGCTGCTTGTTGACGGTTACAGAGAAGTCTACATCTGTAGAAGTTAATCCGACCTCGAAGTTTTTGCAGAAAGGTAAGAGGTTTACGATTAAAGCGACGGTTACTTCTGCGACAGCGACGAATAAGTCCGTAAAATGGAAAAGTTCTAAAAAATCCGTTGCCAGTGTTACTTCGAAGGGAGTTGTAAAAGGAAAGAAAATTGGAACCGCTTACATAACGGCAACTGCCAAAGACGGCTCCGGTGCTTTTGCAAGATGTAAAGTACGAGTAGTACGAAAAGTGACAAAGATTACATTAAATAAATATACAGCAAAACTGCTGGTCGGAAAGACTTTGAAGTTAAAAGCCAAAGTACATCCGAAAAAAGCAACGATTAAGAGTGTTGCCTGGAGTTCAAGTGATAATTCCATCGCGACGGTAGATGCTTCCGGGCGAGTGCAGGGTCTGGCAGCCGGAATGGTTAAGATTCGTGCTAAAGCGAAAGACGGTTCCGGAAAGTCAGCAGTATGTCTGATCACGGTTTCAGATCCGATTCCGGCGACCGGAGTCGATGTGACAAATAATGATCTGATTGTAGCAAAAGGACGTCAGATTCAGTCGGGTATTACGATCGCGCCTTCCAATTCAACGGATAAGATCAAATATTATTCAGATAATCCGGCAGTTGCGCGAATTAACAAACGTGGAAAGATTTATGCAAATCGCGTAGGTCAGGCTACGGTTTATGGTGAAACGTCCAATGGACAGGTAGGATATGCCGATGTTCTCGTCGTTACGTTGAATCGAAGAAGTCTGCCACTTCGACTGTATGATACGGAGACACTTCGGGTAAATGAGATATCGACAGGAGTAACCTGGCATTCTCAGAATCCATTGATTGCTTCGGTAGATTCTACCGGAAAAGTAGTCGGAAGGCGAAGAGGTGTTACGAGAATTTATGCGACGGTAAGAGGCTTGAAGTTGTCGTGTAAAGTAACGGTATCGGATATCAATGGATAGGACAGGAGGAGTTGTGTGCTGGTAAATTTACACGTGAAGAATTTTGCAATCATTGATGAAGTAGATGTAGATTTTGGAGAACATTTGAATATACTGACGGGAGAGACCGGAGCCGGAAAATCCATCCTTGTGGGATCCATCGGAATCGCACTGGGAGCTCGAGTTTCTCCTGAGATTATTGGAAAACGTGCAGATTATGCGATGGTAGAACTGGTATTTCAGATTGAGAAGCCGGAGACCATTGAGGCTTTACGTGAGATGGATATCGAACCGGAAGCCGGTCAGATCGTCATTTCGCGCAAGATTACGACTAATCGAAGTATCAATAAAATTAACGGCGAAAGTGTACCGGTAGGCGTGATCCGGAAAGTATCGGCCCTTTGCATTGATATCCATGGTCAGCATGAACATCAGTCGCTGCTTCACAAAGAGTATCACCGCAGTGTGGTAGACCGTTTTGCCGGGGAAGAGGCACAGGGGTTAAAGCAGAAGATTGCGGGAAAGTACGAAGAATACCGAAATATATTACAAAAAATGGAAGAAAATGGAGGGTCGGAAAAAGAGCGTGCCAGAGAGCTTTCTTTCTTGGAATATGAACGAAAAGAGATTGAAGAGGCAAAACTTAAAGAAGGCGAAGAAGAGAAGCTGGAGGATGAAGTAAAGAAAATGTCCAATGCTTCGGATATCGTGGAATCAATGGGCAAAGTTTATGAGTGTACCGGTGATTCGTACCAGGGATGCGCCAGTCAGATTTCGCAGGCACTTCGTCATCTCGGGGATGTTGCCGACTTAGATGAAGGACTTCTTTCTTTACAGGAAGAACTGCAGGATATCGAAAATCTGTTATCGGATTTTAATCGCAGTGTATCGAATTATATGGATGATTTTGTTTTCGACGAAGCGGAATTGCGTCAAAAAGAAGAACGTCTTGACTGTATCCGGAGTATTCAGGCGAAATATGGAAATACTTACGAAGAAGTCATGAAGCATTATGTGGAAGTGATAGAAAAAATTGACCGTTATAAGGATTTTGAAAACTATCATCTGCAGCTGGAGACGGAAAAACAACAGTGTGAAAAATCACTGGAAGAATTGTGCGGGAAATTGACGGTACTTCGAAAGAAAGCAGCGGTGAAACTTGAGAAAAATATTACCGAGACATTGCAGGAACTGAATTTCGAGCATGCCCGATTTGCGGTAAAATTGGAAGAATTGTCTGAGTTTACGGCAAAAGGAAAAGAGGATGTCGAATTTCTTATCGCAACGAACCCGGGGGCAGATCTGAATCCGCTGAGCAAAGTGGCTTCCGGAGGAGAATTATCGCGAATCATGCTGGCGATAAAAACCGTATTTGCAGATGTGGATCAGATTGAATCCCTGATCTTTGATGAAATTGATGTGGGAATCAGCGGAAGAACTGCGCAGATGGTTTCAGAAAAGATGTCAATTCTTGGAAAAAACCATCAGATTATCTGCATTACCCATTTGCCACAGATTGCGGCGATGGCAGATACACATTTTGTCATTGAGAAGATTTCTTCTGCAAAAGAGACGGAGACCAGGATACGTCGGCTGTCTGATGAACAGTCCACCGAGGAACTGGCTCGTATGTTAGGCGGAGTCGAGATTACACAGGCGGTGCTTGCAAATGCAAAAGAAATGAAACAATTGGCAAAAAATCAAAAACAATATTCATAAATTATGAAATTATGGCAATACTTTCCTTGTAGGAGTTTTTTTGTGAGGAGAGGATTGCCATGTTTGTTTCAAAAAGGAAAAAAATTTATCGCTATGGATTACTTGCTTTTTTAGTTCTGGATCTTGTGGTTCTTGGAATTCTTGCGTGGAGCCGGCTGCAAAGGGAAATCCCGGATAAAATATGGACCTATGTCGGAAGAGAGGAACTGCTGACAAACAGTAGTTTGATAAAATATTCAAAAAAGGAAGAAAAGGCGGTCGAAGCACTTCACATCAACCAGACATCGGATAAAACGACAGTTGTATTGGAAGGAGTGGGAACGTATGAGGTAAAAGCCAGATTATTTGGTGTCCTTCCGGTAAAGGATATACAGGTTCAGGCGATAGAGCCGATTGAAGTGGCACCGTCCGGAGAACCGGTCGGAATTTATGTCGAGACAAAGGGGCTGCTTGTGCTGTCTACAACCAGTGTCGAGGGACAGGATGGTTTGATTCATGAACCGGCGACGAACATTGTTATGACCGGAGATTATATATTAAAGGTAGAGGGCATTTCGGTAAAAACCATACAGGAATTTAACCAGGCGGTGCAGAAAAGAAAGGGCGAAAAGATTGCGCTTCACATACGACGTGGTAAGCAGAATCTGGATGTGGCTGTGCATTCGGTGCTGGCAAAAGATGGAAGCAACAAACTGGGAATCTGGGTTCGGGAAGATACACAGGGAATCGGAACGATGACGTATATTACAAAAAATGGAAAATTCGGTGCACTCGGCCACGGAATAACAGATGCGGATACCGGGACATTGATGGATCTGCGCGGCGGAGAGTTGTATGAGACAAAAATACTGGATATTATAAAAGGACAAAAAGGGGCTCCGGGAGAATTAGAAGGCTATATCAATATGGTGGCAAAAGAATGCATCGGAAAGATAGATAAAAATACATCCCTTGGTATATTCGGTACCATTTTTGAACCGGACAAACAACAGAGAAAGTATTATGAAGTGGGGCTTAGACAAGATATTAAAACGGGGAAGGCCTGGATTTATTCCAATATGGAAGGAACGCCGCAAAAATATGAGATTCAGATTGAAAAGATTAACCGGACAAGTAAGGATAATAAAGGAATGGTGATCCGTGTAACCGATACGAGACTGCTGAAACTGACAGGCGGCATCGTTCAGGGAATGAGCGGCAGTCCGATCTTGCAGGATGACAAGATCATCGGAGCGGTAACGCATGTATTTGTCGAGGAGCCGACGAAAGGTTATGCGGTGTTTATGGAAAATATGCTGGACACCTGACTCACACCATGTGCCGGTAGTAAAATACTGCCAGCTGGGTGCGGTCGCGCAGGTTCATTTTTCCAAAATAGCACTGAGATAGTTTCGCACAGTTCCCTCACTCAAATACAGAGCCGAGGCAATTTCTTTGTTGTTAAGGCCGTCTGCGACTTTTACAATGATTTCCCATTCTTTTTCTGTGATATCATAGGATTCAGGGGAAAAAGAGCGGGAATCCTGACTGCGCAAAAGTTCCGGCAGTTTTGTCGTAATGGCATCTCCAAAGACGGTCTGCCCATTGTGGACAGCAGAAAGGGCAGGGACGATACTCTCAAAATTCTGTTTTAAGATGTAGCCTTTTACACCAAGATTCAGGGCTTTGATGATATATTCGTCATCAGAAAAAGTTGTAAGCAGGAGAATTTTTCGGGAAGGATCTTCGGAAAGAAGTTGTTCTGCCGCTTCTAAGCCTGTCATTTCACTCATACGAATGTCCATCAGCAAAACATCCGGCTGATATTGGTGGTAAAGGACGATCGCATCTTTTCCATTTTCTCCCAGCCCACAGATCTGAATGTCTGCATTTGCCTCTAAAATTGTTTTTAATGACAGGGCGACCAGTTTATCGTCGTCTACGATACATATTTTCATGATGTTTCCCCTTTCCATAAAATAATCTGGATGCGAAAGCCGTCTGTAGTAACAATGTGAAATTCACCGCCTAATTGCTTTACCCGCTCCCGCATATTTTCGAGTCCGATCCCGCCGGAAAAATCCTTTGAAATCATAGTGCCATTGTCTTTTAAAATGAGCTGATAAAAGGCAGGATGTTCTGTGAGATGGATGTCAAATCTTTCTGCATTGCTGTGACGTCGTGTATTGGTAAGTGCCTCCTTGGTAATGGCAAGAATGGCATACTTAAATTCTTTGGGTGGTTCGGTCTGCATTTTGTAGTGCAGTGAAACGGTGAGATCCGAGGCCTCCTTTTGCAGATCGGATAAGGCGGTCTGCAGATGAATGGATTCGTCATGAAGGTCATGGACACTGTTTCGGATGCTGGTCATAGCTGTATCCAGAGATTCTTTTAAGGTAAGCAATGGTGCATCCAGTGCCTTATCGTGATTCATAACCTGCAGAGCCCCGGTCTGTAAAAGAGAACGGCTCAGAAGATGTCCGACATTGTCGTGTATTTCCCGGGCAATGCGGTTACGCTCTTTTAACGTAGCCAGATGAATCTCATAATCCTGATTTTGCCGCAATGCCTTATTTTTCTCCATTAAATCATAAGAATGTTCATAGTTTTCATTTCTTGTCTGACGGTATTTCTGTTCCCAATATTCCTTTTTTTCAGTCGTGTTCTGCAGCTGGGACGCAAGCACAAACAGTAAGAGAAAATACAGCCACAGGGAAATCGGAAAGAGATAGAAGTGAAGCATTGCGCAGGCAGATACAAGGACAAATAATTGCTTTTTCTGCGTGGTTTTACTCTGGATTTCATATAAAATATAAGGATAAAAATAAAAGAGATCCGGCAGCAAAAAGGAAAGAATGATAAGTCCGGCAAAAAGGACATAACTAAATCTGGAAGAATTTGATAAAAATATCAAATTTCCGCATAGCAAAACGGAAAGGAATAAAATGACCGTTGCCAAAGAGACCGGTTTGGAAAACCAGAAGGAGGCACACAATAAGTAGATTATGATTTGGTCAAGTAGTGTATTCATCGTCCGTTCCTTTCTGTGTGGATTGTTCTTCTGATATTATAGTATCATAAAAGGCAGGTGGGGTCAAAAGGGAAATCGAAAATAAGCGAAAATGTGACATTTGTCATTTTCAAAGAGGAAGAAATTCACTGGAACAACCAAAGGAGATATGGTAAGATAAAGAAAATTAAACGAAAGGGAGAGGAAAACGATGAAAACAGTTGTAGAAGTAAAAGATCTGGTAAAACGATATAAAGAATTGGTCGCATTGGATCATTTTCAATTGTCGATCAAAGAAGGGGAGATTTTCGGTCTTCTTGGTCCAAACGGTTCCGGAAAAACGACGACGATTCACTGCATTTTGGGTTTGCTTTCTTATGACAAAGGAGAGATTCAGGTGTTTGGAAAAAAGATGAAGAGCGATGCTTACGAGATCAAACAGGATATCGGAGTAGTAATGCAGAATGTCGCCGTTTTTGATGAACTTACGGTGTATGAAAATGTGGATTATTTTTGTGGACTTTATATCAATGATAAACAGACGAGAAAGCAGTATGTGGAAGAAGCAATTGCCTTCGCAGGGCTGGAAGATTATGTGAAATTTTATCCGAAAAAACTTTCCGGAGGTCTGCTTCGCCGCTTGAATATCGCCTGTGGGATTGCGCATAAGCCGAAACTTATCTTTTTCGATGAACCGACAGTCGCGGTAGATCCACAAAGCCGCAATAAGATTTTAGAGGGAATCCGCAAATTAAATGAAGACGGAGCAACGATTGTCTATACTTCCCATTATATGGAAGAAGTGGAGAGCCTGTGTGAGAGGATCGTTATTATGGATCACGGAAAAGCGATTGCCGCCGGAACCCCTAATGAATTAAAGGCAATGATTCAGAACAAAGAGACAGTACAAGTTGAAATCCCGAAGTTAGATGAGGAACAGCGAGGTATTTTGGCGTCGTTGCCACATGTATATGACGACTCGTATGAAGATTCGATTCTTAAATTGTGCTTTGATGGAGGAAATGCAAATTTGATCCATGTATTAAACTGCCTACAGGAAAATCATGTGAAATACGGAAGAATTTACAGTGAACTGCCGACATTAAATGATGTGTTTTTGGAAATTACCGGAAAAGAACTGCGCGATTAGGAGGTGGGGACATGTTTTTACGATTATTTACATATCAATGTAAGATTATTTTCCGCGTAAAAGAGTTGATTTTTTGGACGCTGTTATTCCCAATTGCTTTGTGTACGTTTATGTATCTGGCATTCAGCAATATTTTTGAGACGACAGAGAAGGCGGGAAATATCCCGGTTGCTATCGTGGCAGAACAGGAAAATGCGGCGGCATCTATGATGTTTGAGGAATTATCAAAAGGAGATGAGGCTCTTTTAAAGGTTCAGAAAATGACTGCCGAAGAAGCCGACAAGGCATTGGAAAATGGAGGAGTCAAAGGCATTTATTATACGGATTCATCGCTGCGGTTAAAAGTGAAAGAAACCGGGATGGAGCAGACAATACTTCAGATGATCTCAAAGCAATACGATCAAAATAAGACATTGCTGATGGAGGTAGGAAGCCGGCATCCGGAGAAACTTCAGGAGGTAATACAGACCATTCAAACGCAGAAGAGCGCAGTCAAAGAAGAGGCAATGGGTGGCTCCAATCCGGATAATGTCGTAAATTATTTTTATGCTATTTTTGCGATGACCTGCCTTTTTGCATCTTTCTCGGGGTGTAATACGATACACAATATACAGCCTTACACTTCCGAACTTGGAAGGCGTAAATCGGTGGCACCGGTGTCTAAAATGGTAGAGATTTTAAGTGAATTTGCAGCGGTGGAATTGATTCAGTTTGCCCTGGCATGTCTTGTTCTTGTGTACATGACCGGAATCTTGAAAATCAATATCGGTGGACACTATGGATATGTTGTTTTGCTTTTGTTTGTCGGAACCAGTTTCGGAAATACGATGGGATTGTGTATCGGTTCCACTCGGCTGTCGATCGAAGCCAAAACAGGTACACTGGTTGGTGTTTCTCTTGGTTTGTGTTTTTTTGCAGACCTTATGATCAGTGGAATCCGGGCATTTATGCAGCAGTACATTCCATTTTTTAATGTGATTAGTCCGGCGAGTTTGATCGTCGATTCGTTTTATGCATTAAACATGGATTTAGTTTCCAGATATTGGGAAAACATAGCAAGTTTACTGATTTTGTCGGTAGTGTTGCTGGGAATCAGCATTTGGCTTAGCAAAGGGGGAAAGAGAAAATGAGAATACTGGTTTGTTTTTTTAAAATTTTAAAAAAGAAACGTGGATATATTTTTATGTATCTCGGAATTTTCTTTTCTATTGCAATCGCGATGTCTTTGCAGGGAGGAAATTCAGAAAAGAGTTATGAAAATCAGAAAATATCGTTCTGTGTATTTGATGAGGACCGGTCCGAGATCAGCAGAGGACTTACCGACTTTCTCAAAAAAGAAAATGAGTGGGTAGAAGTCGAAGACGAAGAGGAGGTTATCCAGGAAAAAATGTATAACCGCAGTCTGACTTGTGTAGTTCGTATCCCGAAAGCATTTGGTGAAACGATGGGGGAGGGAGAGAAACAGATTACGGTAAAGACCATTCCGGGTACAATGTATGGAACAATTATGGAACAAAGCATCCAGGGATTTGTTTCCCTGCTGCGAGGGTATCTTATCGGTGGAATGAATGCCTCGGAGGCCTTGCAGAAGACGATGCAGTCGGTGGAAAAGGAACCGGAAGTGGAGATGACATCTCAAAACGGAGGGATGACACACGATGCGGCATATTATTTATTTGCCTATGTTCCTTACCTTTTTCTGGCAATTTTTATCAGTACGCTGACACCAATTTTGATGATTTTCCGAAAAAAGGAAATTTCGGAAAGGATGGCATGTTCCTCGTATCCGAAAATGAAAATATACCGGGAACTGTATGTTTCATTTATCGTTTCCGGTTTGGTGCTCACAGCACTGCATTTAATCGTTGTATTTGCCATGAGGAGAGAACTTTGGTTTACCGCAAAAGGTGGATTGTATATCGTCAACGAGATCGCCTTTTTGCTCGTTACATTAAGCCTCGTATTTTTAATCAGCCAGCTGGCCACAAAAATTGAAAGCATTAATATGATCTCCAATGTAGTATCTCTTGCCATGTCATTTTTGTGTGGTATATTTGTTCCGCTTTCGTTTTTGGGAGACGATGTGAAGACAATGGCGCATTTTCTTCCGGCGTATTGGTACATCCTCGCTGCCGAACAGATTGACGCCGGGATATCGAAAAAAGCCTGTGCAGACATATGGCTGTATTGTGGGACACAGGTATTGTTTGCGGTTGTGCTGTTGACGACGGCACTTGTTATAACGGAGAAGAAAATAAGGAAATAAAAATAACCCCCACTATTTGGTGGGGGCGCTGTTATGTGATTCTAATTATCTTTTAATTCTAAGTAGTAGTTTGCCATAGTAGTCTGCATGTAAGGAACCACGTAAATGAGTGCCAGTCCGCAGGTGATAGCTCCAAGAAGGACCCAAGGAATAAATGAAAGATACAGAACAAGTAAATCTCCAATGTGACCGGAAGTGATTCTTTTACTTTCGTCCAAGGCTTCCTTGGCGGACAGTTCAGGATTGTCAGCTAAAACAAAGTATGCCATGTAATAAGTAAACACACAAAGAGCATACCAATATTTCCCTGAAGCTGTTGCTTCGCAATTGTTTTTAACTGTACTCTGTTCATAGTTTGAACTCCTCTCAAATGATTTTTGCCATAGATTATATTGAAAGAATATTTCGTACTACAAACCATACAAAGAGACCAATCAGATAACATAGGGCAGTAATATTTACGAATTTCTTTCGTCTGGGACTTTTTTTAAAATTGAAAAAAGGAAAATAATCAATAATCAATAATCCCAATAACACGGGGATAGACCAAAATAAATAGTAGTTGGCCTGACTGGCATGGGGAAGGTCAAGGATACTTAAATAGTAAAACATTCTAGTGATTCCGCATCCCGGGCAGTTTAATCCGGTTATTTCATGAAAAAAGCACGGTATACGAAATGTCGTATACCGCACAATAGTTGCATAAATACATCCAATAGCTGTAATAACAACAATTGTTTTCACTTTTTTATGCATTTGCAAATTTGTTGATTTCATTCTGGATCAATGCATAGGCGATAATTCCACCAAAAATGAAAAGAATCAGGTAAAGTACGCCGCCATTACTGGATGGCTCGCCATTTTTCTGATGTGCTGCATCAATTTTCTCGCCGCATTTATATGCCCAGTAAAGACCATAAATACCACATGTAACAATGGTAAGAACTAAGGCAACAACTCCTGAAGTTCCTGGCTCACCGGAAATTGTATTTGTATCATCTGTTAAGCAGACAAACCAATACAATCCATAAATACCACATGTGACTAAGCTTAAAATGATGCAAAGTGCAATGTTTCTGTTTTTTACCATTTGTTTTCCTCTTTTCTACGATGCGTTTTGAGAGTACGGTCTGTATCGCATCGCAGATACAGACTAGTCATGTGAATGCTACAATACAGCATATGCAAAGAATGCTTAACGAATTCTTTATAAAAAATTTATCATAACATAATACGAAAGTCAAGAAATATTGTCGAATTTGCAGAAAAAAAGGGGAAAAAATATGCAAATGTCCTAATTTCCTAATTCTACAACTTTAGTACAACTACCATATATTGTGTCTTGTAAAAAAAACAAGAAAAAAATCACAAGATATAGTGGACAGAAAATGCGGATAGTGATATAATGTTTTTCATAGCCGGCTTTTCGGCTTTTATGAACGATAATGATAATAAAGATTGAGAAGGAAGGAGAATTATTGTGAAAGTAGTAAAGCGTGATGGAAGAGTTGTGGATTACAATCGTAATAAAATTTTAATTGCTGTACGAAAGGCAAATGCGGAAGTGGATCCATTTGAAAGAGTATCAGAGGACGATATTGATGGGATCATCGCTAGTGTTGAGGGGGTAAACCGGGAAACCATTCAGGTGGAAGACATTCAGGATATGATCGAACAGAAATTGATGGCAGCGGGGAAATTTATTTTGGCGAAGACTTATATTATTTACCGTTATACCCGTGAATTGGTTCGTAAAGCAAATACAACAGACGATTCGATCATGAGTCTGATTTCCAACAGCAATAAGGATGTTATGGAAGAAAATTCCAACAAAAATGCCTATATTGCCTCAACTCAGCGAGATTTGATCGCGGGTGAAGTGTCAAAAGACCTCACAAAACGTGTGCTTCTGCCGGAAAAAATCGTAAAAGCACACAAAGAAGGAATGATTCATTTTCATGATATGGATTATTTCATTCAGCCGATTTTTAACTGCTGCCTGATCAACATTGGGGATATGCTGGAAAACGGAACGGTTATGAACGGAAAACTGATTGAAAGTCCAAAAAGTTTTCAGGTAGCATGTACTGTGGTAACACAAATCATCTCAGCGGTTGCGAGCAGCCAGTATGGTGGACAGTCGGTAGATGTACGTCATCTGGGAAAATATTTGAGAAAAAGTGCCAATAAATATCGGGATCGTTATCTTTCTACATTTGGTGAAAGTGTGGATTCGGCGATTCTTGAACGTATGGTAGAGGAACGGGTAAAAGATGAACTTCGTTCCGGTGTACAGACCATTCAATACCAGATCAATACATTGATGACGACCAATGGACAGTCTCCGTTTGTTACGTTGTTCTTGAATCTTGACAAAGATGATGAGTATATAGAAGAAAATGCAATGATTATAGAAGAAATACTTCGTCAGCGCCTGGAGGGAATTAAGAATGAAAAAGGTGTGTATGTGACACCGGCATTCCCGAAACTGATCTATGTTCTGGATGAGCATAACTGTCTCAAAGGCGGAAAATACGATTACATTACGAAATTAGCGGTACAATGTTCTGCAAAACGTTTGTATCCGGATTACATATCCGCAAAGAAAATGCGCGAAAATTATGAAGAAAATGTATTTAGTTGCATGGGCTGCCGCAGTTTTCTGTCTCCATGGAAAGATGAAAACGGAAATTACAAATGGGAAGGAAGATTTAATCAGGGCGTTGTCAGTTTAAATCTTCCGCAGATCGGTATTCTGGCCAAAGGAAATATGGAATATTTCTGGCAGTTATTGGAAGAACGACTTTCACTCTGCTTTGAAGCTTTGATGTGCCGTCATCATGCATTGGAGGGCGTAACTTCGGATGTCAGCCCGATTCATTGGCAGTATGGTGCGATTGCACGTCTGAAAAAAGGCGAGAAGATTGACAAACTGCTTCACGACGGTTATTCTACGATTTCATTGGGATACATCGGTTTGTATGAAGTAACGAAATTGATGGTTGGCGAAAGCCATACGACACCAAAAGGCAGTGAGTTTGCTAAGAAGGTGATGAACCGTCTGCGCCGGGCGACCGATACATGGAAGGAAGAAACCGGGCTTGGCTTTGGTTTGTACGGAACACCGGCAGAATCATTGTGTTATCGATTTGCGGAGATCGATAAAGAACGTTTTGGGTCGATCGAGGATGTGACAGATAAAGGATATTACACCAATTCCTATCATGTGGATGTACGTGAAAAGATTGATGCCTTCCATAAATTTGAATTTGAAAGCCAGTTCCAGACGATTTCCTCCGGTGGTGCGATTTCTTATGTGGAAATTCCAAATATGCAGCACAACCTGCCAGCGTTGGAAGAAATTGTAAAATTCATTTATGATAACATTCAGTATGCGGAATTTAATACAAAGTCGGATTATTGTCATGTATGCGGTTTTGACGGCGAGATCAAGATTAATAAGGATCTTGAATGGGAATGTCCGAATTGCGGAAATAAAGACCATAATAAGATGAATGTTACGAGAAGAACGTGTGGATATCTGGGAGAGAATTTCTGGAATGTCGGAAAGACAAAAGAAATCAATGCCCGTGTACTCCATATCTAAGTGGTGAGGAATAAAAATTATGAATTATGCAGATATTAAGCAATATGATGTGGCAAATGGCTTGGGAATCCGAGTTTCCCTGTTTGTCAGCGGCTGTACGCATCATTGTAAAAACTGCTTTAATAAAGAAACTTGGGATTTCCGATTTGGAAATCCCTTTACCGAAGCAGAGATTGAAAAAATCCTGGAATATTTGAAACCATCGTATGTATCGGGACTGTCATTGCTGGGGGGAGAACCCTTTGAACCGGAAAATCAGTCCGGACTGCTGCCACTAGTAAAAAAAGTAAAAGAGACCTATCCGGAGAAAAATATCTGGTGTTATACCGGCTATCTGTTTGATGAGGATATTTGCGGAAAAATGATGGATCAAGTGCCGGAAACAAAGGAACTCTTGTCTTATATCGATGTTTTGATCGATGGACCGTTTATCGAAGAACGCAAAAATTTGAAAATACGATTTCGAGGTTCCGATAACCAGCGGATCATTGACGTCAAAAAGACGATAGAAGCCGGAGAGATCGTTCTTTGGGAACAAGAATAAAAAAAGCGAGGAAAAAAACGTGCAGAAAACGAAAATTGATTTTAAGAAATTACATAAAAATGCGCATATTCCAACTTATGGGACAGAATATGCCGCAGGAGCAGACCTTTATGCGTGCCTGGAACAGCCGGTTTGTGTAGCTGCCGGAACGACAGAATTTATTCCGACCGGAATCGCAATGTCAATTCCGGAAGGTCTTGTAGGACTTATTTATGCAAGAAGCGGCATGGCATGTAAGAAAGGACTGGCACCGGCCAATAAAGTAGGTGTTATTGATTCCGATTATCGTGGAGAAATTATGGTAGCGTTACATAATCATTCTACTCAGGATATCGTCGTTGAAAATGAAGAACGGGTAGCGCAAATGGTCATTGCTCCGTATCTTTATGCCGTTTATGAAGAAGTAAATGAACTGGATGAAACGGTACGTGGGGAAGGTGGTTTTGGATCTACCGGAAAATAGGAGGTATTGCGTATGCTGGAACAAGTGGATGTAGACAAAAAGATGTCAAAAGACGAATATGAGAAAAAGATGGAGTCTCTTTCTACCAGACTCGGGGAACTGCAGCGAAAATGTAAGGAGCAGAAGATCCCGGTTATGGTAACGTTTGACGGAGTGGACGCCGCAGGAAAAGGCACGATGATCAATCGTGTGATTCAATTTTTAGATCCCCGCGGCTACCGGGTGTTTACAACAGGAAAAGCCGGAGAGGAAGAGAAAATGCGCCCATATTTTTGGCGGTTTTTTACAAAAACTCCGGAAAAGGGAAGAATGCATATCTTTGATCAAAGCTGGTATCGTGGAGTGTATGAAGGTGCAATTGGGGAAAAGGACGTTACAGAGTTTGAAAAGATGCTTATACAGGATGGTGCATTGATTGTAAAATTCTTCCTGCTGATCTCGGCGAAAGAGCAGAAAAAACGTCTGGAAAAGATGGAAAAAGATGAAGACACCAGATGGCGTGTGTGTAAACAGGAAAAGGAAAACAATAAAAACTACGCAGAGTGTCTCAAAAAGCAGGATTCTATTTTAGTGCATACCGATACTGCGGAGTCTCCGTGGGTGATCGTGGAGAGTACCGATAAGCTGTATGCTTCATGCAAAATTGTATCTACGCTGGTATCTCGTATGGAAGAAGCACTGGAAGCCAGCCGGGAACCTCAAAAGGAAACGGCAAAGACAGTAGAGCCGGAAGAATGTTTCCGCAATGGGGTTCTTCATGGGATTGATCTGTCAAAATCAATGACAAAAGAAGAGTATCAGGTAGAAAAGAAAAAGCTGCAGAAAAAACTGCGTTCCCTTCACAATCAGATGTATCTGAAACGTCTGCCGGTGGTTCTTGCGTTCGAAGGCTGGGATGCCGGAGGAAAAGGAGGCGCGATCAAACGTCTTACGCAGGCCATGGATCCGCGTGGTTATGAAGTGGTTCCGACAGCGTCCCCAAATGATGTTGAAAAAGCCCATCATTATCTGTGGAGATTCTGGGAAAAATTTCCAAAAGCAGGACATATGGCGATTTTTGACCGTACCTGGTATGGAAGAGTGCTGGTCGAACGTGTTGAAGGTTTTGCGACAGAAAGTGAGTGGAAACGGGCTTATCGCGAGATCAATGACATGGAAGAACAGATTACCAATGCGGGAGGAATTTTGCTGAAATTCTGGATGCATATTGATAAAGATGAGCAGGAACGACGTTTTCATGAGAGAGAGCAGATCTCGGAAAAGCAGTGGAAGATTACAGACGAGGACTGGAGAAACCGCGCAAGATGGGACGACTATGAAAAAGCTGTAGATGAGATGATCTTACGAACTTCGACGGAGTCTGCACCGTGGATCGTGGTAGAAGGAAACAGTAAATATTATGCTCGGATCAAGGTGTTGAAAACGGTAGTAGATGCGATTGAACAAAAACTAAAAGAAATGCAGGAATAAAAAAGAAAGGAACTCTTTGCCAACGTGTGACAGAGAGTTCTTTTTTTGCCTTCAAAAACAATTGCATGATAGCCATACTGCGATAAAAAAGTCAAGAAGCACGGAAGAATGATTGCAGAGATAGGAAAAATATGGTAAAATAATTTTTGACTATATAACTATAAATAAATCGTTAACATTATAGACGATTTGAAAAAAATTAACAGAAGGGAATCAATATATGATGGCAGATCAAAAGAAAATTATAGCAATTTTGCTTATCGTGGCACTTATATTTCAGGGAACGCTACCACAGTTTACAGGAAAAGTAATGGAAGCAAGAGCAGAACAACTGACAGAGCAGGAGACACCACTTGTCAGGGCGATTCACTGGCTTCAATCACAACAAGGGGAAATAGGAAAGTGGGGAAATGACGGATTACCAAATCTTACATGCAATGCGTTGGCAGTGTTGCGAAAAGCAGGAGCAGAGGCAGATGACAAATATCTTTCCATATGGGAAAAAGAGCATTCGGCATTAAATGTTGATGAACAAGCACATTTGGTTTGGGGACATGGAGACAAAGAAAAGCTGGAAGATCTTTTGAAATGTGCAAATCCAGATGGAGGATATGGACTTGACAGTACCTATACCAGTGAAATATATGACACGTTAATGGTTCTGATGGCGGCAGTTTCTTTAGAAGAAACAGAAAAAGAAGCAGTAACAGAAGCAGCAGAATATATCATGGCAAAGCAACAAAATGATGGCGGATTTGTGATAACAGAAGATAATACCGACAAGGCATTAACAGCGGATATAGGTTATGTTATGTTGTCTTTAAATATAAAAAACAAAATATTTTATGAAAAATTAGATGCCTATTGTTTGAAGGCATATACCGGGGAGTTTACAACAGAGAAATTTTGTGAACAGGCAAAACTGGCACGTTACCTTATAAAAAGAAATCTCATTTCAAATGTGGCAGAAATAAAGGATACATTGCTTGCGATACAGTCAGAGAATGGAAGTATTTGTGATGGAGTTGAACAAACCATACAATATATTTTGCTGCTATTGGAAGTTGAGGAATTTTATAAACTGCGTTTTGAAATAATACAATTTCAGACAGAAACGGATTCTTATGTGTTAGAAAGTGGAGTAGAACAGACTCTTCATTTGACAACCGAGGTGGGATATTGTACGAATCAGAGATTGACAGGAATAGTGACATATCATTTGATGGAGAACGGTGTAGAAAATCATTCTAGTGAGCAAAAAATTTCCTTGCCAATAGGAGAAAAGAAGCAGACAATACAAGAAGAAATGACGGTGTCTGCAATAATGGATAAAAAATATAGCATAAAAATAGAACTGATTTTGTATGGACAGGATGGAACAGAAGTGTTTCGAAAAAATCAGGAAATATCACTCACCATACAGGAGACAAAAGAAAGCGATCTTATATTACAGGCACAGGTAAAAAAAGGAAAATCTTATGGGGTAACCCTGCGTTGGAATGAAATGTCTGATGAAAAAGAGCGTTATGGTTATCGGCTGTATCGAGAAAAGAAAAATGGAGAGTGGGAGACAAAATCTACATGGAATGGTGAAGAAAAAGTAAAGGTATTAAATATTTATCCCCATAGTCTCGCCGAAAATTATCTTGACGAATGGCTTAATACCACAGTATCCGGAACGGAGGAAGTGGCAGGAAAAGGGCTGTTTGAAATAGATAAAGTTTATATTGATGACTTTAATTGCAATCCGGAACAATATCTGCTGAATGAAAATGGAGAGTACAAGCATGATGTTCTTATGTATGGAACGTATGATTGTAATGCATTAAAAGATATAAATCAAAAAGCATATAATGCAACACAGGAATTCATTGATTCCGGAAGGGGTGTTTTGTTTGGACATGATACAGTGGGAAATAATTTTGCACACAGATGTCCAACATTTCGAGGATTTGCAGACCAAATGGGAATTCGTCTGATACCGGATTACGATTATAGTGCCTGTCGAAAAGTAAAAGTAGTCAATAATGGTTTTTTGACCAGTTATCCATGGAAATTGTCAGGAACTCTTGATATTCCGGCGACTCATAGTACCAGTCAGTATGCGGGAGGAAGTTTGGATTCAACCGTATGGCTGGAATTTGAAAAGAGGGGACTTACGGATGAGGAAACAGGAGCAAAAAATACGGCGTATTTGTGTACCAATAATTCGCTGGCACTAATCCAGACAGGTCATAGCAGTGGACAGGCAACCGACGATGAACGAAAGATACTTGCTAATACATTATTTTATCTAAAACAGTTGACAAATCAAACAGAAGCAAAAGATGAGTCTTTTTACGATACGGAAAAGCCGGAGAAACCGGAAATCAGTGGCAGTTATAGTACGCAAGGTAAGAGTGCCTGGGTACAGATTGGCGGAAAAGATAAGGGAACAGCATATCGCTATCGTGTAGAAGCGATAAGTACGACAAATCGTGATGGACAAGTGCGTGAATCCAATATTGTTGATGCAGAGGCAATATCGGGAATTAAAGGATATCTTGTGGGGGTTAATGATAGCGAAGAAGAAATGAATGAGCTTGTGACTTACGATGATCAAGGCAATCTGCTTTCCGAGGTGTTTGGAGAAGGGGAAGAAAACTATGAGCATACATTGGAAAATCTGGAAGTAGGAAAAATATATTATATCCATGTACGTGCAGTAGATTATGCAGGAAATGTAAGTGAGGAATCAGTGCAGAAAATTATGATTGAATCAAGCACCCCGACCTATCAGACGTTGGAGAATGCCCTCATTGCAACCGAGAAATCCATATCAATTAACTGTTGTCAGGCGGATATTAACAAGAATATATATGCAGGAGAAAATTTCTGTTTTGGCGGCTCAATCCTCAATGCAGACTGTCTTGTAAAAACCAAAGGCAACGTGATGGCATATGGTTGGATTATCAACATTGCCAAAAAGCAAGAACAGGTGGAAACTCTTACTGTTAAAGATTACACCAGGGATATTGAGGCAGACATAAAAAACGATGGAGAAGAATACTTGCAGCTTGATATGTACAACAGTACCACTATAACAGTACCGACATTCTGTCAGGGAACCACAGGTGCCTATTGTACCACACTGGACATCGCAAAACCTCTTGTTTCCGATGGAAGTATCTTCATCAATTGCAATGAAACTACGATCGGTTCAGAAGACGAAAAGGCAGTCCTTTGTTCCATGAATGGAGACATCAACATCAATGCCACAAAGGCAAATGTCTATGGATTGATTTATGCTCCGAAGGGAACGGTATCTATCAACGTGTCTGAGTTTGATTTGGTGGGAACCATCATTGCAAAAGAGATCAAATTAAACGGAAGTTATGTTCGAATCAACCAGTAACACCAAAGGGAAACGAAAGGTAGGAGGATCTGATGAAAAATATCATATTTAATAAAACAAAAAAAACATGTAAAACGATTGCACTTGTGCTTGTATTTGCCATGGTAATAAACCTGTGCAGTTGTGCGGCAAAGCCGGATAAACAGGAGGCAGCACAACCCGCTGTGGACAATTCTGCATATGCCGAAGTAGTCTATAATGATGCTGAGAAATTAGCGGCAAAATTACAGACAGGAGTTGCAGAACTGAAAAAACAGGTAGACAACAGCGGAAAAAAGGTAAGCAAAAATGTGTCGCAAAAAGCGGATGAGCTGGCGACACTTTTGGATACGTACCAACAAAACATGGACAAATTTTTTGCTGAAAATCGCGAGAAAATCGCTTCCTTGAAATCCGATACATTGAACCAAAGACAGGAAGCCTATGAAACCATGTATGCCGAGAAAACAGCGGCAGCAAAAGAAACCCTTGCAGACCTTGCCGGAGCGACCAACACTAAGGAGACGAAAAAATCGCTGAAAACTCTGCAATCTCTGTGGGGAGAGGAAGAAACTCCGATTTACGGAACGGAACCCGTCAACGTGGCAGAAGAAGCAGAAATTACTACGGAAGAAGTGGAGAGTCTGGAAGAATACGCGGAATCCATGACAGAAAATTCCGTGAAAAGTAGTGATAAGCGGGGGGCAAAGGGCGAATATTTGGAACTTTCCGGGGAAACAGCTTTGACAGATAACATCAAAGCCAAAGCGGAAGAACTTGCCACACCTTTGAACGTGTATAACTATCTGAAAACAACCATCGATTATGAATTGTATTTGGGAAGCCGAAAAGGAGCCGGAGAAACCCTTGATGCACAGGCTGGAAACGACAAAGACCAAGCGAGTCTTTTGATTACCATGCTTCGCTATCTTGGTTATCCCGCGCGTTATGTAGAGGGAACCATTGAACTGGACTCCGCTCAGGTGAAAAATTTAACGGGAGCAAAAGACATTGAAAGCGGTGCTAACGTGCTTGCTTCTGCCGGTGTTCCGATAACCTTGCTTTCTGCTGACGGAAAAGTAGCCGCCGTTTCCCTTAACCACACATGGGTAGAAGCCTATGTGCCATACACCGACTATCGCGGTGCCGGGAAAAACACCGGAGAAAGTCGGTGGATTCCCCTTGATACCGGGATTTCGCAGTATGAGGAAGTGGAAAGTGTTGCTTCTTATCTGGAAGATAAAGACATTACTGTGAATTGGAACACCCTTTTGGAGAACGGAGACAGCGAGACTATCATCGCTCAGATGGAGCAGATGAAAGAGCGAATAGTGGGCGAACAGTCGGAAGGTTCCTCAAATCTATATACCAGAAACCGAATCAAATCCAGTACCACCGTTTCTTATCTGCCTCTCTCTTTACAATACACGGTGCTGACAAAAAAAGAAATCTATGCTACAATAAAAGAAGCCGACAGCGACCGTGTCACTTTTACCATTGATGGAAAGAAACTGGGTACATATAAATACGCGGAATTGGCAGGCAAACGCATTACCATTGATTACGAAGCTGAGACGGAAGATGACAAAAAAGCATTGGAAACCTACGGTTCCGTCTTTGACACCCCGGCATATCTGGTGTCTATGAAGCCGGTGTTGAAATTTGACGGAGAAATCGTTGCGGCTGGTAATGCAGTCATCCTCGGAACTACCCAGACTCTTTCAATGAAGATAACTTCCTGTGGAATGGAAAATGCGGTTAATAACTCTGTTACAGCCGGGTCATTGTATCAGGTGACTCTGGATGGACAGGCGATTACCGGAAATGATTTGCTGAGTAGTTATGAGGAAGCCGTTGCCCTGGCAGAAAGTGCGACTGTGGAAAGCGTCTATTCGGATGACTATCTCGGAAAAGTATTAGACGTGGCGGGTAAGCTGTATTTTGCCCAATTGGATGCTGCTAATACTATAGCAAGCGAGATGTGTGGTGTCAAGGCGACGAGAAGTCTTAGTGAGGGCATGACAGGCTATCAGGTGCGGACAAGTTCTTTGTATGGAAGTCCTGTGGCGGTCAGCGAGGGAAGCCTGTTTATTGACATCGACCATGACAGTCATGGAGTTGTGAGTTTGAGTGGCAGCAAAGCTGACGAAGTGAAATTTATGAAGGTCAGTGGAATGCTTTCTTCCTTATGCGAAAACTTGATATGGGAAGAATTGACGGGTGCAGAATCCGTTTCTACTATGACGGTGTTGCAGACGGCAACAGAGCAGGACATGGAACTTCTTGTAATTAACGAGAGTAATTATGAGGAGATGTCAGAAAAACTGGAAGCAGACAATGCGGTACTGACAGATATCAAAAAGGCGGTCAAGAGTGGAAAAGAAGTAACTGTTCCGACAAGAGAAGTTACTATGGGCGATTGGACTGGAACCGGATACATCATCATGGATTCAGAAACCGGAGCAGGAGCATATCGAATCAGTGGAGGACTGAGAAACGGAACCACCGGGAACCTTAATGGTGGAAGTGTAACCGGACTTGTGACGACAGAAGCGATTTTGGGAATAACTCTGCTGTTAGTGGATATTGTGGAATTGGTATCGTGTCTTGTGTCCATTGCATGTATGTCGGTAATCCCCGGTGGAATGATGGTAGCACTTGTCATCGAGATGGTGCTTTTAACAGTTGCGGTCATCGAGTTAGTACAGTATATACAGTTGTATGTGAGGTTCCTAAACGGAGATTTGGAAGCTGGGGAACAGGTCGTAACAGAGACAATGGTAAATGCATCGTTTAGCCTTGTATTTAGTTCAATCACATGGATTGTGAAGAAGTGTGGAAATGCGGTCCGGACAAAGTGGAAAGAATCAAAGCTGCAAAAAAAGATGAAAGAGTTGTTCGGAGAAGCGGCAGATGATGTTGACGATGATTTTGATATTACCGATGATTATGAGGACGCAGCTACAGGTGGAGATAGTGGAAATAGTTCCGGAAAAGGCAGTACGAGCGAGGATGGAGATAAGGGAAACTCTAGTGGCGATGACTCCGGGAATGGTTCTGCTGCTGGTGGTAGTGCCGGGACTGGCGGAGATGGCTCTGGCTCAGGAAGTGATGCAGGCGGAAGTGATGCAGGCGGAAGTGGTTCGTCTGGTGGTTCTGGTAGTGGAGATATTAGTATAGGAACTACGACAAGTTACAAAGATTACAAAATTAATTTGTCGATTGTTGAAGGCAAAGTAAATGGTCAGATTCCGGTAGATGAATATAAGTTAATCCGTGGACGAAGTTTGCAAAATGAAAATAGTACAACGATGACGTTGGGAAAATATCTGGTAGATGAATCTGGTAATGTATTACCGGAAGCATATACGGAAATGGCAAAGAAATACGGAGATGCTTACTTTGACTTGGGTAACGAGTGGGGTGTTGTTAAAGAAATCTATGGCATTACCGATAAGGATATGTTTGAGTTATTTAATAAACCAGCATTGGATTATGCGGTAGAAAGTGGGAAGACAATTCGTTTTTCACAAGATCCAACTTTGGAGGAATATAAGTATTCTGCGATAATTGATGAATGGATGTATTTGACAGAAAAGCATGGTTATATTGAATTGAACAAGAAAGGAGAGTTTTGGTATGCAATTAAATGAAACAGATCAAATGGCATTAGAATTTAATCGACAGGCAAGGAAGCTGCTTGGCAATCGTGTAACAGATTTCGTGATTTCAGATGTGATTGATGACCCAAACCATAGAGCATTTTCGAGTACTTTCAAGGCGTATGATTTCTTTATGGTAAGACTTAATTATGATAGAGGAAACTTTAGTTGCTGTATTTGCACCGGAGGAATTGAATTCGGATTAGATAATTCTCAAAAGTACTGGGATACCGCCGATTTTGATGTGTTTTTTAAAGAGTTAAAACAAGAAATCGAACTGCGAATACCAGATAAATTTTTGAAGGCAAAAGGTTGGCTGTAAATAAGGCATTCAGGTTATCAGGTGAGGACAAGATTGATGGAAGACTATGGTTATAGCCGTTTGGAGCAGAAAGGAGATTTTTGATATGCAATTAAATGAAACAGAGAAAAAGGCAGATTTTATTGCAGATAGATTGAAGATTTTTTTCGGCAAAAGAGTTGATAATGTGGTGATAGAAAATGTAATTGATGTGCCCGGTCATACTTATTTTTCTATCAAGTTTAAAGCATATAATTATTTTGCAGTACGCTTAAACTATGGTGTAGGGAGTTTTGGATGTTGTATTTGCACTGGGGGAATTGGAGTCGGATTAGATAATTCTCAAAAGTACTGGGATACCGCTGATTTTGATGTGTTTTTTAAAGAGTTAAAACAAGAAATCGAACTGCGAATACCAGATAAATTTTTGAAGGCAAAAGGGTGGTTGT
>OBHX01000284.1_pt1 | contig 50979 bp, 47 predicted proteins | sample 1519331 | NCBI WGS metagenome assembly OBHX01 (sample SAMEA2602897, study PRJEB22501) | metagenome
ATTCCGGTATCCTGTGAAGTAGACATTTACGGTGCACTCAGCGAGTTTATCGGAACCGTAGTCAGCCAGGATGCAGTCACACTTCTTGACATTAACAATTCCGTGCCGAGAGATATGTACGAAAAAGACATCAAGGGTAAATATGACTACACCCAGAAAGATACATTTATGGCATTCCACTGTGGAAATACAGCTTCCTGTAAGCTGAGCAGCCACGAGATGAAATACCAGAAGATCATGGCAAGAACTCTGCCGGAGGAAGTAACACAGGGAACACTGGAAGGAGACCTTGTGCCGGGAGATATCACATTCTTCCGTCTCCAGAGCACCGCAGACAATATCCTCCGCGGATATATCGCACAGGGCGAGATTCTGCCGGTAGCAACACACTCTTTCGGATCTATCGGAGTATTCGCAATCCCGGAGATGGGACGCTTCTACCGCCATGTGCTGATTGGGAAGAACTTCCCACATCACGGCGCAGTAGCATTCGGTCATTACGCAAAAGCACTCTACGAAGTATTCAAATATATCGGAGTACCGGTAGACGAGATCGGATACAACCAGCCAAAAGGGGTAAGATATCCGGACGAAAATCCTTGGGGATAAAGAATAGAGCCACTGGGAGAATGTAAAGGGATTCTTGAATTGATATATATTTAATGTTAATATAGATATATCAAAAGAATAAGAAAGGTGCTACCGTTGACGGTTCGCCTGATATTAATGGGTTATGAATAACCGCTCATATTTGCAGGACGATGGGCGGTTATTCTTCTGCTATCATTGTAATATTTTTTATACTACCACTTCTATGATTTTTTTATTACCCACTTCGATTTCTTTCAATCTCGTTTTTTGGTTCTTATTGAAACTGAAACTCAACAAATATCCCTTTTACAAATGATAGTACTCTAAATATTCAGCCAGTTGTTTTTCGCCTCTTTTGTTGTACTCATCACCTCGCCAGATTTTTAATTCTATCACATACTGTTTTCCTAAATAATCCACGATTATGTCGGTTCGAGTCTGGTCTCGAGTCTGCGCTTCTATATAATAATTTCCTGTACCATTGATGATTGTATATCCATTCTTATCTCTTAGTATACAAAAAAATGTTGAACGACAACTGAAACTGTCATTCAACATTTTTTAAGGAGTTTTATTTATTTACATAACTCTTCTGCCAGGTTTTCAAGCTGTGTTGTGCTTTCTTCGTTGAGCGCTGACATAATCTTTACAGTAGTTTCTGTAAATGTGATTTCTTTGCTCTTTTCAAATAACTGACGCATCACTTTGGCAGCGGTTGCAGCCCAGGAACCATTTTCAATCAGTCCGATGGTACGTTTCTGGTAATTGCGTTCGGTCAGTGATTCAATGAACTCTCGCATAAATGGGAAGACATCCCCATTGTAGGTTGTTGTTGCCAGTACGAGGCGGTCATAGCGGAATGCATCTTCCACAGCCTCGGCAATGTCGTCTCTTGCAAGATCTGTAATCGCAACTTTCTCACAGCCTTTGTCTACTAACATCTGAGCCAGTAATTCAGCAGCTTTCTTTGTATTTCCATAGACGGAAGTATAGGCAATGAGCACGCCTTTATCTTCCGGCTCATAAGCAGACCATGTCTGATACAGGTTCAGATAGAAGTCCAGATTTTCGTTCAGTACTGGTCCGTGGAGTGGGCAGATGGTCTGGATATCAAGACCGGCAGCCTTCTTAAGAAGTGCCTGTACCTGAGCGCCGTATTTTCCAACAATTCCGAAATAATAACGTCTTGCTTCGCAAGCCCAGTCTTCCTCAACATCCAATGCGCCGAATTTTCCGAATGCATCTGCGCTGAAGAATACTTTTGCATAGGAATCGTAAGTCATAATGACTTCTGGCCAGTGAACCATAGGTGCTGCAACAAATGTAAGTGTATGTTTTCCAAGTTCCAGTGTGTCTTTTTCTTTGACTACAAGTTGGTGCTCGGCATAATCACATCCAAAGAATTGCTTCATGATGGTAAATGCTTTCGCGCTTGCCACAATTGTGGTATCTGGATAATTCTCCATAAATATGCCAATACTTGCGGAGTGATCAGGTTCCATATGTTGAATGATCAGATAGTCTGGTTTTGCATCACCGAGCACATTTTTTATATTTGCAAGCCATTCTTCTGAAAAATGTGCATCAACGGTATCAAAAATGGCAATTTTATCATCCGTGATCACATAAGAATTGTATGCCATACCATTCTCTACCTGATGCTGTCCTTCAAAAAGATCAATGTCATGGTCGTTCACGCCAACATATTTGATATCTTCTGTAATAGTCATATTGATTAATACCTCCTGTATTTTGAATTTGTCGTTAAAATTAAAAAGTACATCCGCAATTTTTGTAAGAACAAAAGCTGCCTCGTACAAAGCTCAAATTCGCCAGGATTATTATAACGCCATCGAAGGAAAAAAAGATAGTATTTTACAAAGTGTATTTAGAAAAATACAAAAGAGATTTTAGAATATGTTGACAATAAAAGACGAGGCAGTTGACGCATTTGAATATTTATCCAGAATCGAAGGCATCATTCCGGCGATCGAGAGCGCTCATGCAGTAGCATATGCAAAGAAAATCGTACCACAGATGGACAAAGATGAGATTGTAGTCATTACATTATCCGGACGCGGAGACAAGGACTGTGCAGCAATCGCACGTTACAGAGGGGAGGATATCCATGAATAAAAACATAAAAAAAGCATTTGGAAAAGGGAAAGCATTTATTCTATTCATCACTTGTGGTGATTCGTCGCTGGAGGTGACAGAACGGATTGTGTACGCTATGGAAGAGGCAGGCGCAGACCTCATTGAACTTGGAATTCCATTTTCAGATCCGACAGCAGAAGGCCCGGTCATTCAGGCGGCAAATGTACGGGCGCTCTCAGGCGGCGTGACAACCGACAAAATATTTGACATGGTAAGGCGTATTCGTCAGAAAACTTCTATACCAATGGTTTTCATGACCTATGCAAATGTGGTATACTCTTATGGTACAGAGCGCTTTGCGAAGGCGGCAGCAGAAATCGGGATGGACGGACTTATTTTGCCGGACGTACCATTTGAAGAGAAAGAAGAATTTGCCATACCATTTAAAGAGCATGGACTGGATCTCATTTCCTTGATTGCACCGACTTCCCACGAGAGAATTGCCATGATCGCAAAAGAAGCAGAAGGATTGGGAATCTCGGAACCCAAGCAGGCGGAGAAAATGGCAGCCCAGTCAGATGGAGTTATTGTAGGTTCAGCAATTGTGAAGCTCTGTGAAAAATATGGAGCAGATTGTGTCCCACACATTTCCACATTCGTGAAAGAGATGAAGGACGCAATCCGGTAGAAAGGACATGCGTAGAAAATGGCAAGATATGTGAAAAATCTGGTACTGAACAAACCAGAAGATTTTGTAACATTTATTATGAACGACTATTTACAGAAAAATCAGTTCGTTGTATCAGAGTGGAAAGGTGAGCCGGCTTACCGGACAGGAGATGCGCTGATCGAAGGATACAAGTATCTGAAATGGTCCTATGAAAATGGAACACTTCATCTGGAAGCATGGATGAAAAGCACATTTGGAAAAGAAATGGGCCTGGACGGATTCGTAGGAGCTTTGCAGAAAAAACCATATAGAGAGGGGCTTGAGCAGCTTTTTCATGTGTTAAAGCAGGCGATTCCTGAGGCCGGTATGAATGAGATGACAGGACAGCAGGGCATGAATGGTGCAAATGGACAGCCAAAACCACAGCCGGTTCAGGTGAAGACTGTGGATAATTCCAGTGCAGCAACGATGGCACTTGTGTTCGGAATTCTGGCATTTGGTATCAGCTTTTTATCACCATTGATTTCTATTATCCTTGCAATACTTGGCTACAGTAGAGCACGCATAGGCATGCAGTCTGCATTAAAAGGACGGGCAAAAGCCGGGCGCAACTTCTGTATAGTTGCAATTGTACTTTCTATAATTCTATGGGTAACGAACCTTGTGCTGACAATTATGGTCCGGTAAATGTTATGGAGCTTAGAGAGCGGATCTTTCAGGAGACAGAACGAGAAAAAGCGCAGGATTATCTATGGAACGAATTAGTCCTGCTACAGAGTCAGACCTTTCGTACCGTGAAGGGACTGGAGTATATATATCAAATCCGTGGAAATGAAATGTTTGTGTCAAGAAAGACGAAATCCATAACGAAAGCTTCCGTGGATCTGGCACTTGAAAAAATCATAGAATTAAGTGGAGAGGTGGCAGGACCTAAAAAACTGAAATGTTTCGGCGCAAGCTACCTGTATCCGATATTTATAGAAATGGGACTTATTAAGAGCAGCTAGTTTATGAGAAAACAGCTGATATAGCCTCCGGCAGGGCGCACATTGTCCGGTGGACAATGGTTTTGCGCCGACCGAAACGGAGTGTAGACTTGCAGAGGCATTCTTGAATGAAATATGAAATAAAATTATGAGAGGCAGACTTAAGGAAAACATAAGAAAACATTCCTTGAGACTGCCCTTTGCTGTCGCAGGAAGGAAGATATGTTATGGAGATACAAATATTGAATTGGCTGCAGAGCTTACATACGCCAATTTTGGACAAAATCATGCAGTTGATCACACATCTGGGAGATATGGGAATTATATGGATAATTCTTACGATAGTTATGCTCCTGATTCCAAAGACAAGAAAAAGCGGTGTGATCATGGCAGCAGCACTGATTGTAGATGTGATTTTATGCAATGTAATTTTAAAAAATCTGATTGCGAGAGTGCGGCCATACGATGTCAACACAGCAGTACAGGTATTAGTTGCAAAACCGAAAGATTTTTCTTTTCCGTCCGGACACACAGCAGCGTCGTTTGCCAGTGTGACAGCTCTTTATCTCGCAGGAGAGAAAAAACTGTGGAAACCAGCCCTTGCGCTGGCAATTCTAATCGCATTTTCCAGAATGTACCTGTATGTACATTATCCGACAGACATTCTTGGTGGAGTTATCTTTGGAAGTTTAAGTGCATGGATTGGATACCAGTGTAGCAAAAAATATGTTCAACATTTATAAACATTGGAATATAAAGTAATAGAAGTTTCTAATTCAAATTTAACTCGACGATTGAATTAAAACGAGTTATATTAAAACAAGAATCAACTATTTAGTAGAAATGAGGGATTTTAGGTGGGAACGACATCTGAAACTAAACCAAAACGATATATCAGCGTGGGGCTTCTGGCACATGTGGATTCTGGAAAGACAACGCTTTCAGAAGGAATCCTTTATCTGACAGGACAGATCCGTAAGCCGGGGCGTGTAGATCATGGGGATGCGTTCCTTGATAACTACGCGCTGGAACGACAGAGGGGGATTACGATTTTTTCCAAGCAGGCAGTGTTTCAGCTTGGTGACAGCCAGGTGACACTTCTGGATACACCGGGACATGTGGATTTTTCCGCGGAAATGGAGCGGACGCTCCAGGTGCTGGATTATGCGGTTTTGGTAGTCAGCGGAGCTGATGGCGTGCAGGGACACACCCGCACGCTCTGGAACTTGCTTGCGCGCTACCGGATTCCGACATTCATATTTGTCAATAAAATGGATCAGCCAGGGACGGACAAGGCGCTGATTCTAAAAGAGCTGAAGAAAAAACTGGATGCTTCCTGTGTGGATATGGAAGATCCGGAAGATATTGCCACGGGGGACGAACGTGCACTGGAAGAGTATCTGGAAGCGGGAGAAGTTTCTATAGATACCATAAGCCAGATGATTGCAGAACGTCAGATTTTCCCTTGTTATTTTGGTGCTGCGCTGAAATTACAAGGTGTACAGGAATTATTGGACGGGATTGGAAAATATGTGGGAGATAATGTTTCGACCAATTATGATCAGGCAGATAATAGATTACAGAATAGTGGAGATGCTCAGCAGTTTGGTGCGCGTGTCTATAAGATTTCCCGTGACCCTCAGGGAAACCGGCTGACTCACATGAAGATTACTTCCGGTGAATTAAAAGTTAAATCTTTGCTGAAAGGTGGACAAGTCTCTGAGCCGTGGGAAGAGAAGGCAGACCAGATCCGAATTTATTCCGGAGAAAAATTCGAGACAGTACAACAGGCGAAAGCAGGCATGATCTGTGCTGTGACAGGATTAAAGCATACATTTCCAGGGGAGGGACTTGGAATTGAAGCCGGTAAACAGGCAGTAACACCGATGTTAGAACCGGTTCTGAATTATCAGGTTTATTTCCCTGATCAGGTGGATGCACACACCATGCTCGGCTATATGCGTCAGATCGAGGAAGAAGATCCTATGCTTCGGGTCATTTGGAATGAAGAACTGGGCGAAATCCATGTTCAGCTCATGGGCGAGGTGCAGACAGAGATTCTGAAAAGTCTGGTAAGCGAACGATTCGGAGTAGATGTGACATTTGGCACTGGAAATATTGTATATAAGGAAACAATAAAAAATGTCGTAGAAGGTGTAGGGCATTATGAGCCGCTCCGCCATTATGCGGAGGTGCATCTGATTCTGGAGCCGGGACTTCCGGGCAGCGGGCTTGAGTTCTCGACCGACTGCAGTACGGATGATCTGGATCTGAACTGGCAGCGGCTGATTCTCACACATCTTTTGGAACGGGAGCATAGAGGTGTGCTTCTTGGAGCGGCAATTACTGATATGAAGATCACACTGGTAGCAGGAAGAGCACATTTGAAACACACGGAGAGTGGTGACTTTCGACAGTCTACTTACCGGGCGGTGCGCCAGGGACTGATGCAGGCGGAAAGTGTACTGTTAGAGCCATATTATGAATTCCGTCTGGAAGTGCCGTCAGAAATGATCGGGCGTGCACTGACGGATGTTCAGCGTATGTACGGTGAGTTTGCGCCACCGGAGACAGACGGGGATCAGAGCGTGCTTACAGGAAGCGCGCCGGTTGCCTGTATGCGTGATTACCAGAAAGAAGTGGTGAGCTACACAAGAGGACGTGGACGGCTGACACTTGTATTTCAGGGCTATGCACCATGCCATAATACAGAAGAGATTCTGGAAAATGCAGGCTATGACCCGGAAGCGGACAACGAGAATCCGACCGGTTCTATATTTTGCAGTCACGGGGCCGGATATTATGTACCATGGCAGGAAGTGCCGGAGCATATGCACATTTCCTCTAAGTTGGAGGAGTATCTCAGAAAAGACAAAGATGCGGGGGAAATGCACGTAGAAGCTGACGGCAATGGCAGAGGTGTATTAAGAAAGGGTGCTGCCGGTGGAAGTCCTTCAAAATCAGGCAGAAGTCGTGATTTTGGCGCGGAAGACCGGGAATTGGAAGAGATTTTCATGCGGACTTACGGAAAGATTGAACGCAAGAAATCAGGCAACGGACCGCGTACGATCATTGCCCAGTCCCAATATAAAGAAGAAAAACCACAGGAGAAGGTTGCAGAATATCTTTTAGTAGATGGGTACAACGTCATTTTCGCGTGGGACGAACTGAAAGAACTGGCAAAGGTGAACATTGAGAGTGCCAGAAATAAATTAATGGATATCTTAAGCAACTATCAGGGATTTAAGAAATGTACCGTGATCCTTGTGTTTGATGCATATAAGGTGGATGGCGATACGCTGGAGATTCAGAAATACCACAACATTCACGTTGTTTATACGAAGCAGGCTGAGACAGCAGATCAGTACATAGAAAAGGTCGTGCACCATATCGGACGAAAACGCCATGTGACAGTCGTAACTTCCGATGGTGTGGAGCAGGTCGTGACCCAGGGACAGGGAAGCGCACTTATTTCTTCCAGAGAATTTTATGAAGAGGTAGAAATCACCCGCAGACAGATTCAGGAAGAAATTAAGGAGCGCACAGGCGGCACAAAAAATTACCTTTTCGACCATATGGATGAAGCATTTGTAAAAGAGATGGAAGATGTCCGTCTTGGAAAGAAGGATATTTGATGTTATGTACCATACCAGATTATTATAAAGAATTTTCCTGTATCGCCGCAGACTGCGAGGACACTTGCTGCGCGGGGTGGCAGATTGTAATTGATGAGAAGTCGAAGCGGCGGTACGCAAAGGCAGCAACAGGGCTTAATAATATTGAAAAGAATCTCGCCCGCGAGCTGCGCCGCTGTGTCAACTGGCGCGAGGGCGTCTTCCGTCAGGATACGGAAAAGCGCTGTGCATTTTTAAACCAGAATAATCTTTGCCGGCTTTATCAGATGGCGGGACCGGACAGCCTGTGCCGGACTTGTAAAATGTATCCGCGCCACATAGAAGAGTTCGAGGGAGTCAGGGAAATCACGCTCTCCCTTTCCTGCCCGGAGGCAGCAAGAATCATATTAGGCAAGAAAAATCCGGTGCATTTCTTAAGTTATGAGAAGCCGGGAGAAGAAGATTATGGCGACTTCGACCTGTTCTTTTATTCACAGTTGGTGGACGCAAGAGAAAGCATTTTAAAAATGCTTCAGGATAGAAGTCTCTCCATTCACCACCGTATGGCGCTGGCACTGGCGATCAGCCATGATATGCAGGCACATGTAGACCGCAGGGAAATGTTTTCCTGTGAGGATATTCCGAAGAAATACGAGTCCGAGACAGCCAGAAAGTACACAAAAGAACGTCTGGAAGCATTTGAAAAAGACGAGACCGGACGATTCGAATTCGCACAGAAAACATTTCAGTATCTGTATCGGCTGGAGCTTCTGAAAGAAAACTGGCTGTATGTGCTGATGGACGCAGACAAATTACTTTACGGCGGTCTGGCAAGTGTGTATGAGGATTCTGTGAAGAGCGATGCAGAACAAAAAGGCAATGCAATACAAAAAGACAATGCAATACAAAAAGGCAATCCAGCACAAAAGGGTGGAGAGGAACAGTCAGAGGAAGACATTGACCAGCTCAGATACTTTGTAAATCTCCAGGAATTTGAACTGTGGAAGCAGGAGCATATGCCGGATTGGGACATTATGCTGGAACAAATGCTGGTGTATTTTGTGTTTACTTATTTCTGTGGGGCAGTTTATGATGGACGTATTCAGGCGAAAATGCAGGTGTGCGTGTACAGCGTCTATATAATAGAAGAAATCTTGCGCGCCAGATGGCTGGAAAATGAAAAGACACTTTCCATGGAAGAAGTTGTGGAGCTGACCTACCGCTACTCCAGAGAGGTCGAACATTCTGACCAGAACCCAGAGCGTCTGGAACATTTCATGGAGAAAAATCCGTGGATCCGTGTAAAGAAGTAAAATGAAAATAGAATATGTATGGGCGCACATAAAAACTGTGCACCAGGATTGTGAGAACAGAAAGAATAGAAAGTAAAGAAAAATAGAAAGAACAGGAAGAAACAGGAAAAGAGGGATTTCATATCGTGGAAGAAGACAGAGAATATAAAGACACAGTGCAAAAGCTGTTTACATTTATTGAAGAGAGCCCGAGCCAGTATCATGCCGTTGATACAATGAGAAAGCATTTGGAAGCGGCTGGCTATGAGCAGCTTTTAGAGAGCGAAGCGTGGAAGCTGAAATCAGGTGGAAAATATTATGTGATCCGCAGTGGTTCATCACTCATTGCATTTCGAATTCCGGCGCAGGATTCTCAGAATTACTGTGGGTTCCAGATTGTGGCGTCCCATAGTGATTCTCCGAGCTTTAAGATTAAAACAAATCCGGAAATGAACGTGGAAGAACATTATGTAAAATTGAATGTTGAAAAATATGGCGGTATGCTCTGTGCGCCGTGGTTTGACAGACCACTGTCTGTGGCAGGGCGTCTGATCGTAAAAGAAAATAACAGACTTGTCACGAAGCTGATCAACGTAGACCGGGATTTGGTCATGATTCCGAATCTGGCTATTCATATGAACCGGGAGGCAAATAAAGGCTACGATTATAACATACAGAAAGATATGCTGCCACTTTACGGATGCGGCGAAGCAAAAGGAAAATTTATGAAGCAGATTGCAGAGGCGGCAAATGTAAAAGAGGACGCGATTCTTGCAAGTGACCTGTTCCTTTACAATCGCATGAAAGGAAGCATCTGGGGAGCTTGCGAAGAATTCATTTCCAGTCCGAAGCTGGATGATCTTCAGTGCGCATTTTCTTCATTAGAAGCTTTCTTGCAGTCTGAAGAACCTTTGCCATCGGAAAATGTACAGGCAAATGAACAAAGCGAAGTCGATGGAAAAAATGTAATCAATGAAAAAAATGTAATCAATGGAAAAAGTATCCCAGTTCACTGCGTATTCGATAACGAAGAAGTCGGAAGTGGGACAAAACAAGGAGCTGCATCTACATTTCTTGTAGATACACTGATTCGGATCAATCATGCCATGGGACGGGACGAGGCCGGATACAGGCAGAGTATTGCCAACAGCTTTATGCTCTCGGCAGATAATGCTCATGGCGTACACCCGAACCATACCGACAAGGCATGCCCGACGAATCGGCCATATCCGGGAAATGGCGTGGTCATCAAGTACAGCGCCAATCAGAAATATACTACCGATGCAATATCAGCAGCGGTGTTTGAGGAAATTTGCAACCGGGCAAATGTACCGTATCAGATCTACGTGAACCGTTCCGATATACTGGGAGGTTCCACACTCGGGAACATTTCCACGACACAGGTAGCAGTCAACACAGTAGACATCGGACTGGCTCAGCTCGCCATGCATTCCCCATATGAGACAGGAAGCGTGAAAGACACAGATTACATGATCCAGGCTATGAAGACATTTTTTGAAGCTTCCGTGCGGCAGACCGAAGATGGATATGAACTCAATTTTCTTTAACAAAGTTAGCAAGAAAAATGTGATTTCGTATTGAAAGAAGTAAAATTTTATAATAGTTATTATGTAAACTAATAAATGGACAAAGGAGCGGTTTTTTATCTGATTGAGATGGAAGAACCGCTTTTAGAATATAGCTTTTTAAAATGTGGTATGCTATCATGAAAATGTTGTTTTTATACACTACAGGAACGAAAGGGGAACATCATGTTAGAAAAAGTATTTAAACTTAGTGAAAACAAGACTGACGCGAAAACAGAAATACTTGCCGGAATCACAACATTTATGACAATGGCATATATTCTTGCGGTCAATCCAAGCATACTCTCAGCAACAGGTATGGATTCAGGAGCTGTATTTACTGCCACTGCTCTGGCAGCATTTATCGGAACACTGCTCATGGCAATCTTTGCAAACTATCCATTTGCACTGGCACCTGGTATGGGACTGAATGCATATTTTGCATACACAGTCGTATTAGGAATGGGATATAGCTGGGAATATGCACTGACAGCCGTATTTGCAGAAGGAATCATCTTTATTCTTTTGTCTGCAACAAATGTACGAGAAGCTATTTTCAATGCAATCCCACAGAATTTAAAAGCAGCCGTCAGCGTAGGAATCGGACTGTTTATCGCATTCATCGGACTTCAGAATGCAAAAATTGTAATCGGAGGATCTACACTGCTTCAGTTATTCTCCGTAGATAAATATAACGAAGTAAACGGAGTATCCGCGTCATTTAACGATGTAGGAATCACAGTACTCCTTGCAATCATCGGAATTATCGTTACAGGAATTTTAGTAGTAAAGAACATCAAAGGAAATATCCTCTGGGGAATCTTGATCACATGGCTGCTCGGAATCATCTGCCAGTTCACAGGACTTTATGTACCAAATGCAGATCTTGGATTCTATAGCCTGCTGCCAAATTTCAGCAACGGATTATCCATTCCAAGTCTGTCACCAATCTTCTGCAAACTGGACTTCAGCGGAATCTTCTCCCTGAACTTTATAGTCATCCTGTTTGCATTCCTGTTCGTAGACTTATTTGATACAATCGGAACACTGATCGGAGTATCCGCAAAAGCAGACATGCTCGACGAGAACGGAAAACTTCCAAGAATCAAAGGCGCACTTATGGCAGACGCAGTCGCAACAACAGTCGGAGCCGTAATCGGAACATCAACAACAACAACATTTGTAGAAAGCGCATCAGGAGTATCCGAAGGAGGAAGAACCGGACTTACATCAGTCACAACAGCAATCCTTTTCGGACTGTCACTGTTCCTGTCACCAATCTTCCTTGCAATACCATCATTTGCCACAGCACCGGCACTTGTAATTGTAGGACTTTACATGCTCACGAACGTAACAAACATAGATTTCAACGATATGTCAGAAGCAATCCCTTGCTATGTATGCATCATCGCAATGCCATTCTTCTACAGCATCTCCGAAGGAATCTCAATGGGAGTTATCACATACGTGGCACTCAACCTGATCACAGGAAAAGCAAAAGAAAAGAAAGTCAGCATACTCATGTACGTACTGGCAGTACTGTTTGTATTGAAATATGTATTTTTATAAAAAATTGGGGACGGGGTTTTTTCAAAAAAACCCCGTCCCCAATTTCACTTCTACCTGTCCCTTTTTGAATTGTGTCAAAATTCCAACCGCCATTTTCCGGGTTTTCCTAAAATTCCAACCTGTCCCTTTTTGAATTGTGTATAATCTGGCTCCAAATTGTTTTTTCGCCATGGCTTCTGACCCCATCGCGTCTGCGGATTGCATAAAAGGTCGACTCCCATTTTGTCTCGGAAAGTGGAAGAACGTCTACATTCCGGTTTTTGAAGATATCCAGATATGGCAGGACAGAGATGCCAAATCCGTGTTCAATCATATTTAAAATCACTTCTATTTCTTCTGCTTCGCAGGCAGGGGCTACAGAAATTTGATAATCTTTGTAGATTTGTTCCTGAAGCTTTCGCATTGGGCTTGTCCGTGTGAAGAAAATCTGTGGGTATGTAGTAATATCACGAAAGGTGAAAGCTTCTTTTGATATTAATTCATGTCCTTTTGGAACGACGATTCCAACATAGGATTTTTGAACTGGGCAGTATTCGAACAGTTCAGATGAGGGATGCCCGGAGCAAAAGCCAAGGTCATAAGTCATAGTTTCCAGACCGTGAAGAATATCTGGAGTCATTCCATTGTAAATTGCAAATGGAAACTTCACAGAACAGGATTGGATCAGTTCCGGAATGAAGCTTCTGGCCAGGGGATAGACGCTGGCAATCCGGATGATTTTATCTTCTCGGTGGAAGTCAGAGATGGTCTGTTCTAATTCGTCCAAGTTGTTTAAAATGACATCTATATATTTTTTTATTTCTAGTCCATAAGGGCTAAGTCGTACATTTCTACCGGTTTTCTCAAAAAGTGGAAGTCCATAGTCTTTTTCCAAAGAATGAATTGCATGGCTGAGTCCCGGCTGGGAAATGTTTAATTCTTTTGCAGCATTTCCATAATGTTGGAGTTCTGCAAGAGTGGAAAAGTAGCGAAGGTAATCGGTGTTCATAAATAATCCTTTCAGTTATATGTGTCAAGAGGTCCTATGATGCCTGCGGATTGTTTCGCGCTGCGCACTCTCACAATCCTACCCAATATTATACTATATTCATTCTAAAATAGAATAGATATATTCGAAAAATACATTAGTATTTATGAATTCTTGGGTCTATACTAAAATACGGTCAGCAAAATCTGACTGAAATTATACAGAAGAATTAACATTCAAGAATGCCTCGGCATTCTTGCTGCGAGGTGCGCGTCATGCAATTGCATGACATACTTCTACTGCGCACCTCTTCAAGTCTACACTCCGTTTCGGTCGGCGCAAAACCATTGTCCACTGGGCAATGTGCGCCCTGCCGGAGGCTATATCAGATGTATGCAGTAAAAGTATATGAGGCGTATATCACAACAAGATTAAAAGAAAAGAGGATTATCATGAATAAAAAATATCTCCCTGGAGAACTGGCTCTTTGCATCGTACTGATCATCAACAGTCTTGGAGTATGCCTGATGGCAAAGAGTGGCTTTGGAATTTCAACGATTTCATCTGTGCCATTTGTATTCAATAAAGTATTTCCGGCACTGTCGTTTGGAACATGGAATTACATTTTCCAGACAATGCTCGTATTAACACTTATGATTTTAAAGAAAGCATTTTGTTTCGAATATATCTTTTCCTTTGTTGTAGGAATCGGTTTTGGGAAAATGATTGATGTCCACGATGCGTGGCTGGCACTTCTGCCAAATACAATGGCGTTAAATGTACTGTATTTTGCATTGGGATTTTTGATTATCGGCTTTGGAATCGCACTGGCGAATCGCTGTATGCTTCCGATTATTCCGACGGATACATTTCCAAGGGATATGTCAGAGATTCTGAACAAACCATATAAATATGTGAAGACCACATTTGACTTGTGTTGTCTGACTACAACACTGGTACTTTCCATTGGAATCCTTCACGGACTTCACGGTGTAGGAATCGGAACAGTGCTCTGCGCATTCATTACAGGAAAGACCGTATCCATGTTTCAGAAAGTGTTAGATGACCATGTTGTATTCTATCGCGCGGTAATTCGTCCGACGAAGCCGGAGATATCCGGACGGACGGTGTAAGATGATTCTCTAAAAAGCAATAAGAACCAAAAACTCCTGTCATGAAAAAAACATAGCAAAAACCCGTTAGCCTTTCGACCAACGGGTTTTTGTTGTTGTTATAGTTATCTAAAGGAATGAGGTACTATTGAACTAATTTATATGGTGTTATAATGTGTTGCAAAGCACGAAAATACAGGAATTTTAAATTCTATCAAACTGTAAATTGTTATATATTTTTATGAGGATTTGACCCGAATTTGACCGAAAATGCTTTGATGTTGGAACTTTGTAGTACTTCGAGGTTAAGTTCGTCTGAATAGTTTGTTTTCACCCAAAATCCTCTTTCATTAAATTTATTCTGTATATATATGAAAGAGGTTCACTTTGTTTAGATAGAGAGAATTGCCTCCTAAAATTCATTTTGAAGTTCAAGGCAGAGAGAATTAATCTATTCAACAATAAAGAAAAGTGTTATACTTATCAACGTAGGAGGTATTACTGATGGGAAAACGAATATTTAAAAATTTAATGTGTATATATTTGATTTTTTTGATTTTTTTTGTTGTGTTAAAATTTGATGGTAGCTTCGACGAATTAATCTCGATTCATCAAAGGATAATAGAAAATGAGACAATGGGTATTAAAAATATTAATCTAGTTTTATTTAGAACTATTACCCCATACGTTAGTAATATTACGGAACCATATGCTTTGAAAAATATTATAGGGAATATTATAGTATTTATTCCATTAGGATTTTTGACTTCTCAATTACTTGTTGAAAGATGTAGAAAACCGATTATTATGTGTGTACTGATAATAGTTTTTATCGAGTGCATGCAATTGATTTTCAAAATAGGGTTTTTTGATGTAGATGATATATTTTTAAATTTATTAGGATGTTTGAGCGGAATTTGTATTAGTTTGTTTTTGGATAATATTGACAAAAATAAAGGGGAATAGTATACGAAGTATAGTAAATATCGTGAGTGGTAGAAAGGAGTTGTAGATTTATGAAACGTCGTTTTTTGTCAATTGTTTTGGGTGTTTGCTTGTTGATTCCTTCAACAACAGTTTTTGCTTCGGAAGTAGAAGATAAAGAGAGTGTTGGTGTTGAAAGTCAAGTTGAAGACATTCATTATTTAACGGAGGATTTAACAAGAGGTTCTAAAAAACCTGGGGCTAATGCATCTGTCCATAACTTAAGTAAGAGCAATTACAACTATCAATTAACGGATTTTGGGTATAGACTTTATACAGATAAGTGGTTAACTAGTAGTTCGGGTAAGATTAGTGTTAGCCTAAGTAACTTCAAAACGATTGAGGAACACCCAGGAGCTACTAAGAATCAGATAACTTTCAGATTATATGATAGTTCGGGTTTAATATCTTCTAGTAAGAAAACAGTTTATGGGGGTTCTGCGAGTACAACATTTAGTAACGTTAAATCTGGGAAAAAGTATTATGTAGCTTTTGAGGTTCCGACAAACGGAAATCGCTATTCAGGGAAAGGCTATATAAGTGATTAGATTAAAAGAATTTGTCACTACCTAGTGAGGTCAAGGAACAAGGCGTAGCCGATACGCCGTAGGGCAGTCCTTGACGGAACGGACACAGCCAACAGAACCATGATACAGCAGAGGACTTGAAAGGTCAGAAACCTTGCAAGTCCTCTTGTTTATTGTTGGTTGTCATATTTTAGGTACAATGCCTCTTTTTCAATTTCTTTCTCAAATGCTTTTATATGGAACCCATAGGGTTCATTACAGATTTGAAAACAATCATCAGCCTGTGAGTAGGAGAGCATGGTAACTTTCGGCTCATAGGTCTTTGTATCAATTCCGTAATAGTAAATCGTGGCAGTAATCAGTACCATGTGAATGCTTTCAAAATCTTTTGTGAAAACAGCGTGTCTCCCTGAATTGAAAAAGTCGGACGGACATTCGTAAAACTCGGAGCAGTCCTCTTTCAAAAACAAAGGGAGTAGGTGCATTGCATTGGAACTTCTATCTACAAGGACATAGAAACGGGGAATCATTGCGGCATATTGGGGCATCATGGCAATATACATATCATCTAGCTTGTCAAGAAGATACTCTGAGCAGGAATTATTATAAAAGACATAAGGAAGTGCTTGTTCCTGCCCTTGTGAGCCAGTCTGCATAGGTACATTCTCTCCGTAAAGCCAACGCAAGTCCACGTCCAATGAATTGGCAATCTGTTCCATTTTATCGGCTTTGGGATTGTACTGTCCCGAAAGATAGGAACTGAACGCCCCTTTGCTGATACCCGTATCTTTGACTATATCCACTTGTTTCTTATTTTTTGCTTTCATGGCAAATTTAATTCGTTCTGCGATTGTATTCATCTTCAAAATCCTTTCTTCTCATATCTCCGTATAACTCGTTATATCTTATCGTCTAAATCCACTATACCACAAGTTTAGAAAAAAGAAAACAGAAAGTTTATAAAAAACTAAACTTTATATTGCAAAACAAAAACAGCTATGCTATGATACTATTAAGTTTAGAAATAACTAAACAATAACGACGTCGTAATAGGAAACCGAAAATATGAGAAACTGACCTATCGGTTCGACGGGGAGAAAGGAAGATGTATGCAGATTACATTGACAAAAGAACAGGTAAAAGAAGCATTTGGAGAACTTCGTTTTATGGGTGCGGATAACTGTTACCGCTATGATAAAGACAGTAAGAAGAAAACAGAGGAAGTGGAAGCCTTAAAACTTCATCTTGGAAGCATGAAACTTGGGAACAGCGTGGATATTCGCTTGGAAGCAACGGAACTTCCGAAGATTGAGCCTTATGCGGTGGTGGAACTGGAAGAACCAGTATATGCCCCTTATGTGCAGAGAGGAAATTTCCCTGTATTAGTGGAGAAGATTACCTGTAAAGGTATCCACTCTGTTCCAAACAAAAATATGTAGGCAGTCAAAGTTCCTGTCCTCGTTCTGACGTATCAAACGGCAGGTTGAGGGCAGGGCAATGGCAACGCCAACGCCATTGCAGATAGGAGGTTTGATAAATTTGGAAGAAAGAAGCGGAAGTTTTCTTCCAGAACTCCCCTACACTAACAGGGGAGTAATACGACAGAAAGAAGAATTAAGTGCTTTGATAGACTGGTGTCAGATAACCATTAAGGAAGTTCCGTTAGAAGCAGTTATAGAAGATGTGCTGAGAATACCTTTGGAACTTATGACGGTAACAGGCTATGAAAAAGGGATTGCAGGGCATGAGGTTGTGGCAATCTTCGATAATATCAAGGTGCTAAAGCCGACAGGAAATGCACAGTATCAAGGCTTTCAGATTTTGATGAGTGGGAAAGGCTGTCGCAACTATGAGAATTTTTTACAACTCAATGAGGAAACATGGTTTGATTTCTTGAACAGAGTTTGTCAGTATCACATCAATTTTCCCCGGATTGATTTGGCGATAGATGACAGAAAACCGTATTTGAGTATTCCCGATTTAATTGTAAGGACAAAAGAGGGATTGCTTTCTTCAAAGCTACGGGATGTAGATTTTCATGACTCGGGAGAACTGAAAGAGGAAGTGTTTCAGAGTAAGGGTGGCAGTCTTTATCTCGGCAGTTCAGCCAGTAATTTAAGATTGGTATTTTATGAAAAAGGATATGAACAGAATAAAAAGTATGGAACGGAACTAGATGAAAATTGGAATAGATATGAATTGAGATTTCGACAGGAAATGGCAGTAAGTGTCGTACAGGAATTATTGAGATACAGAGATGTGGCAGGACTGGCAATGGAAGTATTGAACAGCAAAATACGATTTTTAGAGAAACCCACAGACAGCATGACAACACGAAAAAGGCTTTATCCAACCTATGGGGCATGGGCGGAACTGATGAAAGACATAGGAAATGTCAAACTTACCATGCAACCGCAGAAGAAAAGTTTACAAAGGGTATGGGAATGGTTAGAAAAGAGTGTTGCTCCGTCTTTGAAGCTGTTTTCAGAGATAGGAAAACTGGAACAGAGAGATTATATTGGTAATCTCATAGCAAATGGAGAAATGAATATCACGCAAAGACAGTTGTATGATGATTATGTAAAATCCTCGTGGTTGGGAGAGGAAGAAAGGAGACCATTTGACGGAGAGTATCAGACAGAGGAAAACAGCAATGACAGTGAATGAAGCGTCAGCGTATACAGGGATTGGACGGAATAATCTTAGAAACTTGATAGCATGGGAGAAGATTCCTGTGATAAGGATAGGAAACAAAATTTTAATACGAACTGAGGTTTTAGACTGTTTTCTAAGAGAAAACGAGGGGCATAATATAAAAAATAGGTATGAAGTAGTTGCGGTATAGAGAACTAAGAGGATATAATATTTTATAAATTAGTTTGTAGTACCTTGTTGGGAAAGGAGTGTAAATTGGGCAAGGACTTACAAGGAAATACATTGCCGTCTGGAATCATGCAAAGAAAAAGTGGCATTTATAGAGGACGGTTTTATTACAAAGGAGAAACGTATACAAAAGATAATGCCGATTTGAAAAAACTTGTGCAGGAAATGGAAGATTTGCGGTATGAGGTTAAGCATGGAATAAAGGGAAAAGGAGATAATGTTACTCTTAATGCGTGGTTTGATGTATGGCTTAATACCCATAAAAAGCGGAGCATAAAAGAAAGCACACAAGTGCGATATGATGATTTTTACCGTCGTTATATTGAAAAGCAGATAGGGAAATATCGGGTAACAGATTTCACACCGATTCTGATTGAACATCTGCTTCAGAATATGGCGGATAAAGATTTCAGTACCAAAACAATTCGTGATGTATATAACATTCTTAATGCGATGTTCAAATATGCTGTACATAATCGTATTATCACATTTAATCCATGTGCAGGCGTGGATATCCCAAAAACAAAGAAAAAAGACATTCGTGTTCTGACTGTAGAGGAACAACGAGAAGTGGTGGAGCACGCAAAAGGTCGCATGCATGAAAATATGATTTTGGTTGCATTGGGAACAGGGCTTCGGAGTGGAGAATTACGGGGATTGACTTGGGAAGATATTAACTTTCAGAAAAGGGAAATATCGATTAATAAGACATTGGTGTATATCAAAGATATAGAAACAAAAAAATATGTGTTTAAGTATCAGACACCAAAGACAAAGAACAGTATGCGAACGATTCCTATGCAGGAGAGCGTATACAAAGCATTGAAGCGTCAGCGGATTCAAGTAAAAGAGTTGCAAATGATGTGTGAAGAATGGACACCATTAGAGGGATTTGAAAATCTTGTTTTTCTCGGCATGAATGGAAAGCCGATTTCAGAACGGGCATTTCAAGTTACATTGGACGGGATAGAGAAAGCAATCAATAAAGAGCGTGAGTGCATCGCAAAGAAGAATAAGACAAGTTTTGAGCCGATACCTCACTTCTATCCTCACGCACTTCGACATACTTTTGCCACAAGGTGTTTTGAAGCAGGTATTGAAGCGAAAGTGGTACAAACGTTTCTTGGACACTATTCGATTGCTATCACATTGGATTTGTATACGCACGTCACAGACAACAAAGCAAAATCAGAAATGGAAAAGCTACAAAACCTGTATGAAGATATAGTTTAAAGAATAAAATCAACAGATATTCCTTTAGAAAAATTTGACCGAGATTTGACCGAAGCGGATTTTGCAACAAGTATAGAACAGCGAAAACCCGCTAACCACAAGGGCTAACGGGCTTCGTTGTTTTTATAGTTATCTAAAGGAATGAGAGTAAGTGCTTTCGCACTTTATGAGGGGGAGATAGTTGATTTATGTCTCTCAACTATCTGACTTTATTATAGCCAAGAATTATGTCTAAAATATGTTAAAACAATAAAACAAATCTGAAATTTCTTATGAAAACCTTAAGAAAACAGGAAAGCAGGTTAAGAAACATATAACAGACTGGATAAATACGTATTCAATGCGTAAGGACTTTTGCAACTGGTAAAGGTTCTTGCACCTGGTAAGATTTCTTGAAACTATAGATAAATAAAATACATACACGTATATATTATAAATACCAATTTGTCCGATATTAATAAAGAGACTACAATAAAAATTATATGTTGAGGAAAATGAAAACTTAAGGAGGAAGCAACATGGAGTTAGTAAAAGAATTGCCTGAGATTTTCGAAGAATTTGCAGAGCAGAGGCAGAAATCATTTTTGGTCATGAAAGAGGTAAAAGATAAGGGGATTCCAGTAATTGGCGCGTATTGTACATATTTTCCACAGGAAATTGCCATGGCTATGGGAGCTGTAACAGTCGGACTTTGTTCCACATCTGATGAGACAATCCCGGTTGCAGAAAAAGATCTTCCAAAGAACCTTTGCCCGATGGTAAAAGCAAGTTATGGTTTTGCTGTAACTGACAAATGTCCATTTTTCTATTTTTCAGATGTGGTTGTCGGGGAAACAACTTGCGATGGAAAGAAAAAAATGTACGAGTTAATGAAAGAATTTAAAAATGTGTATATTATGGAACTTCCAAATACGCAGAACGAATCAGCATTAGAACTTTGGAAAAAAGAGATTATACGATTCAAAGAATATCTTGAAGAGACATTTAACACAACAATCACAGAAGAACAGGTTCGCCATGCAGTTCATGTTGCTAACCAGGGACGGCTGGCACTTCGCAGGTTTTACGAGACAATGAAAAATGATCCGGCGCCAATGGAAGGTTCCAAGCTTTTTAATGTTCTTTATGGAAGCCAGTTCAAATTTGATAAAGAAGCAATGCCGGCAGAAATTGATGCACTGACAGAAAAAATCATGAAAGAATACAAAGAAGGAGAAAAGCCAGAGAGACGAAAGAGAATTCTCCTGACAGGCTGCCCAAGCAGCGGTGCTCCGATGAAGGTTGTAAAAGCAATTGAAGAAAATGGTGGAAATGTCGTTGTATATGAGAATTGTGGCGGTGCGAAGTCAGTGGATCGCCTGATTGATGAAGATGCAGAAGACATTTATCAGGCAATAGCAGAACGTTATCTGGCAATTGGCTGTTCTGTCATGACTCCAGACACGAATCGTTATGAATTGTTGGAAAGATTGCTTGACGAGTATCAGGTAGAAGGAGTTGTTGAGATGACCCTTCAGGCCTGTCATACATATAACATTGAGGCAAAGAGCATCGAGAAGCGTGTAAAAGAAAAAGGACTTCCTTATATTCATATCGAAACAGACTACTCACAGGCAGATGTAGGACAGCTTGATACACGAATCGCAGCATTCCTTGAGATGATTTAAGGATACTACGAACATAAAAGAGTAGCATTTGCAGACTAAAAAAGGTCCACCGGACCTTTTTGTCGTATGCTTGGCAACAAAAAGCAGGTAACTTAGTGTTATCTGCTTTTGTCATGTCGGAAAGTGTGTTATTATATCAGATATGAGATGGCTCTCGCCTTTGCAGATGGCGAGCAAAAAATCCGAGGCATTTTTGAACACATTTTTGAACAAAAGTTGTTCTATTGTCAGACCGATAAAAGGAGAGATTAGCATGCGAAAAAAAGAACTGGCTCTGGAAGTAATCCGTCGCCTGAAAGAAGAATATCCGGATGCGGATTGTACATTAGATTATGATGAAGCTTGGAAGCTTCTTGTCAGTGTACGTCTGGCAGCCCAGTGTACAGATGCGAGGGTCAATGTAGTCGTAGAAGATCTCTATGCAAAATTTCCAGATGTAAATGCACTTGCAGATGCGCCGGTGGAGGAGATAGAAGAGATCGTAAGACCGTGTGGACTTGGAAAAAGTAAAGCAAGAGACATCAGTGCATGCATGAAGATACTTCGGGATGAATATAATGGAAAAGTCCCAGATGATTTTGACAAATTATTAAAGCTCCCGGGAGTGGGAAGAAAGAGCGCGAATCTGATTATGGGGGATGTGTTCGGCAAGCCGGCAATTGTTACAGATACGCATTGCATCAGATTATGTAATCGAATCGGACTTGTAGACAAGATGAAAGATCCGAAAAAAGTAGAGATGGCATTGTGGAAGATTATACCACCAGAAGAAGGAAACAGCTTCTGCCACAGACTGGTTAACCATGGAAGAGAAGTATGTACAGCCAGAACAAAACCTTATTGCGATAAATGCTGCCTCCAGGACATTTGTAAGAAAGTGGATGTAAAATAATATGGCAAATGTAATAGATATGTTAGATGAATTACAGAACCGGGCGTTAAAAGAACCAGAACTTAAGGAACGGCTTAAGAACACAAAGAAGGAAAAAGAACCGCTTAGTGCATTTTGCAGAGTCTGTCAGGAGCTGGGATATGAAATTTATGAAATGGATATTATTTGCGCAGGAGAGGAATTCCATGCTGCTATGAAAAGAAGTACGAATGGTGGGGGAGAAAATTCACCAATGCTTGCCGGAGAAGATGATTTTTACGAATTATTTATGGCAAATTTGAAATAAGAAATGGAGAATTGTAGATGATAGGAACTGGAAGGATACATGTATATTACGGAGACGGAAAAGGAAAAACGACAGCGGCTATGGGATTAGTGCTGCGTGCGGCAGGAAGTGGTCTGGATGTTCTGATGTTCCAGTTTTTAAAAGACAACTCTTCCAGTGAACGTGTTATTTTGGAGCAGATCCCGAATGTGACCTGTCTGCCGGGAAAAGATCGTGTGAAGTTCGTTAGCAAGATGAATGCAGACGAAAAAGCAAGATTAAAGCATTATAACAATAAAGCACTGGATGAGATTATAAAATTTTGCGGTCCATTTGATGTACTGGTACTGGACGAAATATTATGTGCAGTGCAGCTGGGCGTATTAAGTGAAGAAAAGCTTGTTGAATTTCTGGAGCACAAACCACGTGGTCTGGAAATTGTGCTGACCGGTCATGTTGTCTCAGATAAAGTGCTGGAGCTTGCTGATTATGTAACCGAGATCCGAAAAGTCAAACATCCATATGATCAGGGAATTACAGCAAGAGAAGGAATTGAATATTAAGAAAAACCAGTGGATATCATAGAGGGGAGTCTTCAGCCCCGAATATCATTTATTAAGTTTTCGTGAACAGACCCACAAGTGAAGTGGAGTGTGTTATAATAAACAAGTACGAATTTTTCTCTTCAATATGGAGAGGAGAAGTGAAATATGGATCGTGTAATAAAGAATTATGAAGATGTCGATAGTTGGAAAACGGTTATGTTCTTATACCAGTCGGCATTAAAAGAAGTCGGAACAAAACTGGAGATATTGAATGATGAATTTCAACATGTTCATCAGTATAATCCGATTGAACATATTAAGACAAGAGTAAAGACAGCAGAGAGTATCGTAAAGAAACTGAAACGTTACGGATATGAGACTTCCATAGAGAATATGGTAAAGTATATCAACGATATTGCAGGTGTGCGGCTCATTTGTTCCTTTACATCAGACATTTATCGTCTTGCAGAGATGATTGGTAATCAGAGCGACTTGAAGGTTCTGTCCATCAAAGATTATATCAAGAACCCGAAAGAAAGTGGATATAAGAGTTATCATATGCTGGTGTCTGTGCCGATTTTCTTGTCTGACAGTGTTGTTGATACAAAAGTTGAGATACAGATTCGGACCATTGCCATGGATTTCTGGGCAAGTCTGGAACATAAGATATATTATAAATTTGAGGGAAATGCACCGGATTACATCAGCCGGGAGTTGCGGGAATGTGCGGAGATGGTATCTTCGTTAGATGACAAGATGTTGTCACTCAACGAGGCAATCCAGACGTGTGTCCTGGAGCAGGAAGAGAAAGAAAATCGTACGAATGAAGAAAGTCTGAGTTAATATACTCAGGCTTTCTTTTGGGAAAGTGCTACTTTCAGGAAATAATTGGGAAAGGGAAATATATGAAATATCAGAATATCCGAGTAGGACATTTTATCAGCCGTCCGAACCGATTTATTGCAAAAATAGAGATTGAAGGCGCAGAAGAGACAGTTCATGTAAAGAATACCGGACGATGTGCGGAACTGCTGGTACCAGGGGCAGAAGTCTATGTCCAGGACAGCCAGCAGGAAGCCGAAGACTGGTTGTCAGATAATGAATTTTTACAAGGTGAAATGCAGACGGCGGTTAGTTCAAAATCTACGAATATTGGGAAAAAACGTAAGACGCGCTGGGACTTGATTGCTGTAAGAAAAGGGGATAGGCTGATTAATATGGACTCCCAGATTCCCAATAAAATCGTAAAAGAATGGCTGGAACAGGAAAAATGGAATCACAATCTGCACAACCAGAGTGATCGAATCCATGGTATCACAAAAATTCAGCCGGAGTACACATATGGAAAATCAAGGATCGATCTCTATGTAGAAGCCCAGGATCGAAAAATTTTGATTGAAGTCAAAGGTGTAACATTAGAAGAAAATGGTGTTGTGCGATTCCCGGATGCCCCAAGCGAGCGCGCGGTAAAGCATGTCCATGAACTAAAAGAAGCATTAAAAGAAGGTTACGAATGCTATGTGTTTTTTGTAATACAAATGTCTGGCGTGCGTTATTTTACGCCGAACATGGACAAACATCCGGAATTTAAAGAAGCACTTAAAGAGGCAGCAGAAGCCGGAGTACATGTAGTTGCTTACGATTGTTCGGTCAGAGAAGATGAAATCCGGATACAAGATCCAGTCCCAGTAATATTAGAAAACCCGGAATTGTATGAACTGAGCCAGGTGCTGGTACCATGGTATCAAAAAGCACGAAGAGATCTTCCATGGCGTCACACCACAGACCCATATCGAATCTGGGTTTCAGAAATAATGCTTCAGCAGACACGAGTAGAAGCAGTAAAGCGCTATTATGCAAGGTTCATGGAAGCACTTCCGAATGTAAATGCTCTGGCAAATGTTGAAGAAGACAAGCTCTTAAAATTATGGGAAGGCCTTGGATATTACAACCGTGTCCGGAATATGCAAAAAGCAGCCAGACAGATCATGGTAGATTACAATGGGACATTTCCAAAGACATATGAAGAAATTCAGTCACTCACCGGCATTGGCAATTACACTGCCGGAGCAATCAGTTCATTTTCCTTCGGACTTCCGTATCCAGCGGTAGACGGCAACGTTCTGCGCGTTATAACAAGAATCACTGCAGACGACAGCGACATCATGAAGCAAAGTACAAGAAAACAAATCGAAGAAAAACTTAAAAAAGTTATTCCAAAAGATTGCGCAGGAGATTTTAACCAGGGACTCATTGAACTCGGCGCAATTGTGTGCGTTCCAAATGGAGAACCCAAATGCGAAGAATGTCCGGCAGCACCATTTTGTCAGGCAAGAATACAAGGAAAAATCCAGGAACTTCCAGTAAAAGAAAAAGCAAAAGCAAGACGAATCGAAAAAAAGACAGTGTTCATCTTGCGAGATGAAGACAAGATTGCTATTTGCAAACGACCAGCAAAAGGACTTCTGGCAGGACTTTACGAACTCCCGAACATAGAAGAACACTTGAACAAAAAAGAGATAACACAGTATTGCAAAGAGATTGGACTCATGCCGATTCACATAAAAAAATTGCCCGCAGCAAAACACATTTTCAGCCACATCGAATGGCAGATGATCGGATATGATATACGCGTAGACGAATTGGAAAAAACAAACAACAAGAAATATCTTTTCATTCACCCAGAAGAAATTCAAAAAGAGTATCCTATCCCGTCAGCGTTCGAAAAGTATATGAAATTGATATAATTTTAATTGGGGACGGGGTTTTTTCAAAAAAACCCCGTCCCCAATTAAAATTTAACCTGTCCCAATTAAAATTGTCTTAATTGTACAAAAAAATCGTATTCCTTTTTCAAGGAATACGATTTGAGGTTACATATATTTAAGATCCATGTGTGAATCCTGATTATAATCTTCCACCGTTTTCGCGCATATTAATATATTCTGCAACGGAACGGTCAAAACTGCTGATGTGGCGGTAGAACCACTTTACTACATGTTCTTCTACCTTCTGAACGAATGCATCGGAAGGACCTTCTTCTTCCTGGAGCATCTCATTCAACTCTTGAATCGTCTGTTTGAATTCTTCGTGTTTTGCATGGTGTTTCTCGTAATCCGGATAACAGACTTCTTTCTGAAGCGCTTCTTCATCACCAAAGTGTATGTCTGTGTACTTGGCAAGGTAGTCTAACATCTTTATTGCACTTATTTTTCCTTCGCCTGCTTCACAACTGTCGAGGAGTTTGTTGATTCGACCGATTAATTCTTCGTGCTGTGAATCGATTAATTCGTTTCCGGTAATCAGATCATCTGTAAATTCTGCTCTCATATTTATTCTACCCCTTCTTTCGTGTGTATATCAAACAGGAGACATCTCCAGTTTTAACCCAATATTAAATCAATTGCTGTGAAAGTTTTGTCTCTTTCTTTTCCTGCGTTGCATATACAAATGGATAAATCATACATGCCATTGCGAGGGCAGCAATCACATCTGTGATGGAATGCTGCTTCAAAAATACTGTAGAGAAAATAATCAAAATTCCAAGTACATAGGAACCAATCTGAACTACGCGGTGCTTTTTCAGGGATGTGCTGTGGGCAATTGCTGCCATAGCTCCGATGGAGTTATAAACGTGAATACTCGGCAGCACATTGGTCGGGGTATCCACCGAATATATCATTCGCACCAAATCCGTGTATATATTTTCCCGTGGAAATGTGACCGGACGCAGGTTCAGCCCATTTGGGAAAATGGTACAGACAATGAGGAAAATGGTCATACCGCTGCACAGAAATGCTGCCAGCCGGTAAAAGTCTCTGCGGTTCGTAAAGAAAAAGTATGCACCGGTTACGGCGAGAAATACGAACCATAATAAGTATGGAATAATAAAGTACTCGACAAATGGGATATACTCATCCAGTGGTGAGTGGATGAGATAGTGGATTGTCTGACGCTTTTCCAGGTAGCAGAACCATGGCATATAAATCAGACCATATAACAGAACCCATGCATGCCGGTACTTCAGAATCAACGATTTCATTTTGGATATCGCTTTCATATGAATCCCCTTTTCAAACGAATAAATCTTAATCAGGTTACGTTCTTTTGTTTCAAACGGATAAATCTTAATCAGGTTACGTTCTTTTGCTTCAAACGGATTATAACATGAAATCATCTGTGCAACAAGAAAGTTCACTATTTGTTAATAAATTTTACTGGATTTTCAAAAATCTGAATATCGTATTCCTGTTTCCCCTCGTGGATAGCGTCTTTTGTGCGAAGTGTCCACACTGCGATGGTTGTTCCGGAGAAAATACGCAGCAATGTCACCGTGAGTTTGGGCAGGTCAGTCAATTTATAAGCAATAAAGTCCGGGCGTCCAAGAAAATTACACCACAGATTTTCCACAAAGAACCGTAAAAACCAGGATACATCGGATTTCTCCTTTGTCAGTCTGGAAGATAATTGTCCTCTTAGGACTTCCGGAGCATTTTTCCGGAACCAGTACAGACCTTCGGAATTAAAGGATTCAAGAAGAAATGCACCGTGGTAAGAGCGTAGCATTTCGTATGCTTTTTGGCAAATCTGCATGTTTCGTTCCGGAATTTTTAACTCTACAAGGAGTGGAACCTGGTCATTTACGAGTGCAAGCACATCGCGAAACAGCGGGATATGTTCTTTCGTACCAAGAAGCGTACATTTTGTCAGCTCCGCAGCAGTCAGATCCTCCGGACGTTCCGGCCGTCCGCAGACACGTTTCAGGTCATCGTCGTGGAAGACGACCAGCTCACCGTCGCGTGTCAGATGAAGATCCAGCTCAATTCCGTAATTTTTTTGAATTGCGGCGCGAAAAGCTGATATGGAATTTTCCGGAATTCCGTGAGTCTTACTGTGAAGCCCTCTGTGGGCGAACATAATTCCATGAAATGCTTTCATGCGCTTTTGTCTGGACATTTCCGGGAAAATCGCAAAACAATATAATAATATGAAAAGAATCAACAGTATGATGACAACATGCATGAAAAAATGCCTCCTTTATTGTTTCATATCATTAAGAGCGGATGAATCGGATCCGGTCCGGCTCCAATGCAAATGTAGCGGTGTCGGAGCGAAGATTAGCCTCACCATCCGTGTGTACAGGCAGAACCTGCACGCTTTCAATTTTAGCACTTTTGCACTGGTAGGTATAGATTCCTTTAAATTTCGTGTGCTTTCCCTTATATGCGGTCGGCAGCAGGCAGAGAATCTTGAATTTGCTTAAGCCAGACACGACAATAATATCCAGCAGATCGTCTTTGGGATCCGCTTTCGGACAGAATTCAAAGCCGCCGCCCTCGTATCTCTGGTTCATAGCTGCAATAAAATACACTTTTGGAAATGTAATCGGCTTTTGATCATCCAGTGTAATCCGCATGGATTTTGGATTGGAAGTCAAAAGCAAATGGAGCGCAATGGCAGTATAGGAAAGCTTCCCAAGTTTACATTTATTCAGGAAATGCTTCAGTTTCGAAGACAGATTATTGTGGTAGCACACATCTGCATCAAAACCGATTCCGGAACTGACGGCGTAGCGTTTCTCTAGTTGTGGTGTTTTCAAAAGCCCCACATTAATGTACGCGTAGTCTGTGGGATTTAAGATATGTAAGAGGGCTTTCGTCGGATCTTTTGTCAGCTTCATAGACCTGGCAAAATCATTTCCAGAGCCAATCGGGATATAAGCCAGGGTCAGCTTTGTGAGATCACGAATTCCGTCAACAACTTCGCCGATAGTGCCATCTCCGCCAAGAACGACCAGCGTGTCAGCATCGGTGTCACAGATTTGCGCAGCAAGCTTGGTACCGTGTCCCGGACGTCTGGTGAAATAAATCTGATAATCGATATGTCTTTCTTTTAATATAAGTTCTAATTGTTCCCAAATCTTAAGGCCGAGGCCGGATCTGGAATTCGGATTTACGATAAATGCATACATAGTCGTTCCTCCACCTAATCTTTTGTGTTTGAATTCAAGAATGCCTCGGCATTCTTGCTGCGAGGTGCGCGTCATGCAATTGCATGACATACTTCTACTGCGCACCTCTGCAATCCTGCCGGAGGCTATATCAGCTGGGGGATTGACTCCCACCACTGATACCAGTTTTTTTCACAACCTATAGAGGTGGGAGTCATCTCCCAGCTGATATAATTCTAGTGTATCATTATATTGCCGGAATGTCCTGCTTAATATTTGAAAATCCTTGAATTCAATCATTGTTTCGAGGTGGAATCTCGATGATAGTTGTAGTTCATTTAGACCAGAAAAACAAGAATATTTTAAAAATATAGATAAAATCTATAAGTTACCTGCTATATAATAATAAGCAATTGGATTTTTTTTGCAACCTGGACTATAATACAAACATAAAGATATTATTGTTGGCATTAAGAAATGCCATTTCCCTTCTAAAATAGAAAGAACCTTTAAGAACGCTCACTTAAAGGTTCTTTTTATGTCTGCAAATAAAGTTCACTGCAACAAAATGCTTATTTCCAATAAAATGTTTAAATGCTTTTGAAACATTTGTATTTTTCGTACAACATCAGTTGTTAGAAGACTCCATTCATATAAGATTCCAGGGAACGTTTCATATTTCCCTCAAAATCTGCGTTCCCCTCTTTCAGGCACCATTCGAAAACATTTCCAATAACGATCATACGAATATCTGTCGTGATATCCTCAATATCCTGATTCGGGGAAATGATTCCGGCACCGATACATTTCTGCAGATAATTGTGTACAGTCACGATCGGGTACGGACGTTCGGTACGGATCAATGGGTTCAGAGACTGGTTTTTCGGAGTATAATAATTCGCCATAAATTCAACGCCGAGTTCCTGGCAATAATGCACATAATTCAGGTAGACATATACAATGGCAGATTTAACTTCATCAGCACTCTTTGGTATATCAAGAAGATCTGGGTTAATATTCGGCTGCTCTTCAATATAGTAGGAAAGCAGATCATCTTTAGTCTTAAAATGATGATAAAAACTTCCGTTAGAAACGCCGGCTTCTTCACAGATATTTTTGATAGAGAGCGCTTCATATCCGTGCTTCTGCAAAATGTGTTTTGCAGCCCGGAAGATCTTAGCTTTCGTCTCTTTTGACTTCAGTTGCTGCTTCGATAATATTTCACTCATTTTCTTAAAAATCCCTTCGGTTTAATTCTATGCGTAGTATAACATAGAAGGAGAAAATTATCAAGAAAACAGAGCAGACTCTGTTTACACACTTTTTATAGGAACTTTTTATCTCAGTCGAGAAGACTCCCACCTTCAGGTGGTGAGTAATAGCAAATTTGTCTCAGTGGGAGTCCATCTCCGACTGAGATAAACGCTCCGCGAGGATGCGCAGTGATTCTGATAGGAATATGTCAGCTTCTCTGACCAGAATCACGCGCCAAGTCTCACGGACGTTCGACTTGAAATAAACTGCTTCTATAAAGCTTTTCTAAAAAAATACGAAAATGTTTTTCAGCCAATATTTCAGCAAAATGTGAAAATATGTTTCAGTAAATATTTCAGCAAAATGGGAATACAGAATAGGAAGATGCGTTAAGGATTGTGTCAAGGATTTTTGAAAATGTTGTAAATAAAAAGCAGTTCGAGTATAATAATGCAATATGATGCTGCTTTTTGATACAGGCATCACGATAATGGAGAAAGGATACTATATATGGATATTAATCAGAAGATAACAGAAGAACTCGGTGTGAAACTCTGGCAGGTCGAGGCAGCGGTGAAGCTGATCGACGAGGGAAACACAATTCCATTTATTGCCAGATATCGAAAAGAAGCAACCGGAACGCTGGATGATGAACAGCTCCGTAAATTATATGAAAGACTCGTTTACCTGCGCAATCTGGAAGAAAAGAAAGAACAGGTATTAGCGTCCATCGAAGAGCAGGGAAAACTTACTGAAGAACTGAAAAAGCAGATTCTGGAAGCACAGACTCAGGTTGTTGTAGAAGACCTGTATCGTCCGTATCGGCCAAAGAGACGGACTCGCGCGACCATCGCAAAAGAAAAAGGACTGGAGCCTTTGTCCACACTGATCATGCTGCAGAAGACAAAAGAGTCTTTAGAGGAAGTTGCAAAGCAATATATAAATGAAGAAAAAGGCGTGGCAAATGTACAGGAAGCGTTGGAAGGTGCCAGAGATATTATCGCTGAGAATATTTCCGATGAGGCGGATTATAGAAGCTGGATCCGGAAGCAGACGATGCAGAAAGGACATATCATTTCCAGTGCAAAAGACGAGAAGGCAGAGTCTGTTTATGAGAATTATTATGAATTCGATGAGCCGGTGAACCGTCTGGCTGGATATCGCACGCTGGCACTGAATCGTGGCGAGAAAGAAAAATTCCTGACCGTGAAAATCGAGGCACCGCAGGAGGACATTCTCCGGTATCTGGAAAAGAAAATTATCCATGGTGAAAACCTGAGTACAACACAGATTCTCAAAGAAGCAATCGAAGACAGCTACAAGCGACTCATTGCTCCGGCAATCGAGCGCGAAATCCGAGGTGAATTGACCGAAAAAGCAGAAGATGGAGCCATCGAAGTATTTGGCAAGAATTTAGAACAGCTTCTCATGCAGCCTCCAATCGTGGGACACACAGTTCTTGGCTGGGATCCGGCATTCCGTACCGGCTGCAAACTGGCTGTCGTAGACCCAACCGGAAAAGTTGTAGACACTACCGTCATTTACCCTACAGCACCGACGACACCACAGAAAATCCAGGCTGCAAAAGACACGTTAAAAAAACTCATTGCAAAATATAATATCAGTCTCATTTCCGTTGGAAACGGAACAGCTTCACGCGAGTCCGAGATGATCATTGTAGACCTTCTGAAAGAAATTCCACAGAAAGTACAGTACATCATCGTAAATGAGGCGGGAGCTTCCGTATATTCTGCAAGTAAACTTGCAACCGAAGAATTCCCGAACTTTGATGTTGGACAGAGAAGCGCAGCGTCCATCGCAAGAAGACTGCAGGACCCGCTGGCAGAACTAGTAAAAATCGATCCGAAATCCATCGGAGTCGGTCAGTACCAGCACGACATGAACCAGAAAAAGTTAAGTGATACATTGTCCGGAGTCGTAGAGTCTTGTGTAAACCGCGTAGGCGTAGACCTGAACACAGCTTCCGCACCACTGCTTTCCTACATATCCGGCATTACCTCAGCCATAGCGAAAAATATTGTGGCATATCGGGAAGAACAAGGAAGATTCGAGACAAGAAAGCAACTCTTAAAAGTAGCAAAATTAGGACCAAAAGCATTTGAACAATGCGCCGGATTCTTACGCATTCAAAATGGAAAAAATCCACTGGACACAACAAGCGTACATCCAGAAAGCTACGAGGCAGCAGAAAAACTCCTGAAAAAACAAGGATTTACCACCGAAGATATCTGCGCCGGTAAACTGGCAGGCTTATCCCTCACCATCAAAGACTACAAAAAACTCGCAGAAGAACTGGAAATCGGAGAAATCACACTGCGCGACATCGTAAAAGAACTGGAAAAACCAGGACGCGACCCACGAGACGAGATGCCAAAACCAATCCTACGCACAGACGTCCTGGAAATGAAAGATTTAAAAGAAGGCATGATCTTAAAAGGAACCGTCCGAAACGTAATCGACTTTGGAGCATTTGTAGACATCGGAGTCCACCAGGACGGACTTGTACACATATCCCAGATGACAAACAAAAAATTCATCAAACATCCACTAGAAGTCGTCAGCGTAGGAGACATCGTAGACGTCAAAGTCATGAGCGTAGACTTAAAGAAAAAAAGAATACAACTCACCATGAAAGATGTGTAAGTATTTAAAACAATTTAATTGGGGACGGGGTTTTTTCAAAAAAACCCCGTCCCCAATTAAACTTCAACCTGTCCCTTTTTCATTTCCCTTAAATTGCATCATTTTCATCTACAATTTCCCAGCTGATATAGCCTCTGGCAGGGCGCACATTGTCCGGTGGACAATGGTTTTGCGCCGACCGAAACGGAGTGTAGACTTGCAGAGGTGCGCAGTAGAAGTATGTCATGCAATTGCATGACGCGCACCTCGCAGCAAGAATGCCGAGGCATTTTTGAATTATTGATAAAAGTTCTCAATAGGTGCACCGTTTTTTCATGCCTTTCTATTTCTGCATTTTGATTCTGTGGTAAAATGTAGTTGCATTAAACTAACTACAGGGAGTGAGGAAACAATATATGTTTATTGAGATCAATAATCTGAAAAAGAGTTTTGGCAGTGATTCGAACCGTGTGGAAGTGCTGCGGGGTGTGGATTTTTCTATAGAGAAGGGTGACATTTGTGTATTACTTGGACCGTCTGGTTCGGGAAAGTCTACACTGTTAAATATTATCGGTGGAATTGATGATGCGGATGCGGGATACATTTCCATCGGAGGTGAGCGCATGGCCGATATGAATGAGAAAAAACTGACGGCATATCGGAGAAAGCATCTGGGCTATGTGTTTCAGATGTACAATCTGATTCCGAATCTGACTGTCCGGGAAAATATTGAGGTTGGGGCTTATCTAAGTGACAGACCGCTGGATGTTGATGAATTGTTACAGACGCTGGGACTTTATGAACACAGGAAAAAGTTACCGAACCAGTTGTCGGGCGGGCAGCAGCAGAGAACGGCAATCGGAAGGGCAATTGTCAAAAATCCGGATATTTTGCTCTGCGATGAGCCGACAGGAGCTTTGGATTATAACACGTCCAAGGATATTCTGGAGCTGATCGAGCGTGTCAACCAGAAGTACGGTAACACGGTCATTATGGTCACACACAATGACGCGATCAAAGACATGGCGGACATCGTGATTCGTCTCCGTGACGGTGCGGTGAGAAAAAGTTACCGCAATGAGAAGAAGATTCCGGCGAGAGAGCTGGATTGGTAAGGAGGACGCGTGATGAGAAGCCCGTTAAATAAACGTCTGTTCCGGGAGCTTCGTGGAGAATTTGGAAAATATCTGGTCATTTTTATCTTGATGACGCTGACGATCGGAATGGTATCAGGATTTCTGGTGGCCGATGGAAGTATGATCCAGGCGTACGAGGAAAGCTTTGAAAAATATAACATTGAAAATGGACATTTCCGGACAGAAAAGAAAATGAACAATGCTCAGATTCAGGATATCGAAGATCTGGGCATCAAATTGTACGAGAATTATTATGTAGAGGAAGCTTTAACAAATGGAAGTACAATGCGCATTTTCAAGAATCGTGATGAGGTCAATAAGGTGTGCCTGATGAAGGGGAAAATGCCTGAAAAACCAGGAGAAATCGGTATTGACCGTATGTATGCAGACAATAATGATCTGAGCGTGGGTGATGAGATTGAAAGTGGCGGACATACATGGAAGATTACCGGTCTTGTGGCGCTTTCAGATTACAGCGCCTTGTTTTCCAATAATAATGACTCCATGTTTGACTCGGTAAAATTTGGCGTGTCGGTAGTGTGCCCAGAGGAGTTCGACAGCTACAAGGCCGATCAGTTGAATTACAGCTACGCATGGAAATACAATACTGAGCCCAAAAATGAAAAGGCAGAAAAAGACATTTCGAAAGACCTGATGGAAGATGTGGCAAAAGAAGTGACACTGGAAGAATTTGTCCCAAGATACACGAACCAGGCAATCATTTTCACTGGAAATGATATGGGCGGTGACCGTTCGATGATGATCGTGCTTCTTTATATCATCATCGTGATCATGGCATTTATCTTTGCAATCACTACCAGAAACACGATCCGAAAAGAGGCAAATGTAATCGGCACCTTGCGGGCATCCGGCTATACAAGAGGTGAACTGATCCGGCATTACATGGCAGCCCCGGTATTTGTCACATTTATCGGAGCGATTATTGGGAATATTATCGGCTATACGGTAGGAAAAGATTATTGCGCGGGACTTTACTATGGAAGCTACAGCCTGCCGACCTACGTGACCATCTGGAACGCGGAAGCATTTCTTCTGACAACAGTAGTGCCGATCCTCATTATGCTTGTGGTGAATTCTGTGCTGCTGTGGTACAAATTAAAACTATCACCACTGAAGTTCCTGAGAAGGGACTTAAGCAGACGTAACCAGAAACATGCATTGCCGTTGAGTGAGCATCTTGGCTTTTTCCACAGATTCCGGATACGTGTGATCCTTCAGAATATGAGTAACTACGCGGTATTGTTTGTGGGAATTATTTTTGCAAATATGTTGTTGATGTTCGGACTGATGCTTCCATCTGTGCTGGACCATTATCAAGTGGAAATGGAAAATGGCATGCTCAGCAAATATCAGTACATGCTGCAGATGCCGGCGAGCATGGCAGGTGGAGACAGTAAGCTTGAGCAGATGGTGTCCATGATGATGTTCAGTCGGGCAGTAGAGACAGAAAATCCGGATGCAGAAAAATTCAGCGCCTATTCACTGAGCACCCTTCCCGGAAAATATAAGAGTGAGGAAATTATCCTCTACGGTGTGGAAAACAATAGCAAATATATCAACATTAAGTGGAAAACATCAGATTCCGCATCTGATACAGATGTGAAAAATGTGGAGAATATCCCTGAGGTATACCTCTCCTCTGGCTATGCAGAAAAATTTAGTCTGAAAAAAGGTGACACAATTACTTTAAAGGAAAAGTATGAAAATAAAAAATACAAGTTTAAAGTTGCAGGTGTATATGATTACGTAGGTTCACTCTCCATATTTATGCCAATACAGGAACTCAACAAAACATTTGATATGGACAAAGACAGCTTCAGCGGATATTTCTCTGATTCTGAAATTACGGATATTGATGAAAAATATATCGGTTCCACCATTGATGTCGAGGATCTGACCAAGATTTCCAGACAGCTCGACGTGTCCATGGGAAGTATGATGAATCTGATGGACGGATTTTCCGTGATCATTTTCCTCGTATTGATTTATCTCCTGTCCAAGATCATCATCGAGAAAAATGCGCAGTCTATTTCCATGGCAAAAATCCTGGGATATACAAACGGCGAAATCAGCCGGCTGTACATTATGTCCACGTCTATCGTGGTCGTGCTGTTCATCTTGATCAGCCTGCCATTGGAGCTGGAAATCATGCAGATTCTGTTCCGGGAAATGATGCTGACAAGCATTACCGGCTGGATCACATTTTACATAGATCCGAAGATTTTCGTGGAAATGTTTGCGATCGGCGTGGCGGCATATGCCGTTGTGGCAGCAATTGAATATCGAAGGATCCGAAAAGTTCCAATGGATGAAGCGTTGAAAAATGTAGAATAGTGATCCAATGGATGAAGCATTGAAAAATGTAGAATAGTGATCCAATGGGTGAAGCATTGAAAAATGTAGAATAGAGATTCGTAGAAATCTTGAAACAGTATGCTGGAAAAATGAATAAGGAATGTTAGAAAGATGAGAATCAGAAGGAGGAGAATATGAAACGACCAGTTGTAATGATATTATTAGCAGGTGCGCTGACGTTGTCTATGATAGCGCCGTCAGCACTTCCGTCAGCAGGCAATGTAAGTGTCGTACACGCGGCAGCAAAGATATCCAATACCGCGCCGGCAGAGACATCCAATGACGCAGCAGAGGCATCCAATGACGCGGCAGTAAAGACATCCAATGACGTGACAGCAGAGACATCCAGTGACGAGGATGCAGGTGAATGGAAAGATAAGACAGAAACAGTTTATGTCGATGCAAATGCAGACGGTTCAGTTAAGAAGATTACGGTCAAAGACTGGCTGCGCCGGAATGGTGACGGTGAGATCATCGATTTTTCCAATTTGAAAGACATCAAAAACACGGAAGGAGACGAAGAATATACGCAAAATGCAGACGGAACTATCACATGGGAGAACAAAGGGGAAGACATTTCCTATGAAGGTACTTCCAATCAGCAGCTTCCGGTGACTACAAAAGTAACCTATTATCTGGACGGCAAGGAAATCAAGCCGGAAGATCTGGCAGGAAAAAGCGGCAAGGTGAAAATTCGGTTTGACTATACGAATAATGAGAGCCGGACGGTGAATATCGATGGTAAAGACGTAGGAGTAAAAGTTCCATTTCTTGCAGCGTCCATGCTCATGCTTCCTGGGGATAAGTTTAAAAATGTGAAAGTTTCCGGTGGAAAAGTCATGGCAGACCAGGATCAGAGCATTGTGATCGGAACCGCATTTCCAGGACTTGCAGACAGTTTGGAGTTGAAAGATTACGAGGCAACAAAAGATATTGACCTGAAAGACTATGTGGAAATAACCGCGGATGTGGAAAACTTTGAACTGGATTTCACAGCGACTGCAATTTCCACATGTGGGCTTAGCGATATGAAGGACGGTGACCTTGTCGATGTCAATGACATGATTGATGGCGTAAAAGAAATGACCGATGCTTCCGATGAACTGGTGGACGCCATGGGACAATTGAGCACCAGAGCCGGGACACTGCAGGATTATTTAAGTCGGTATACAAGCGGCGTTTCACAGGTGGATGCGGGAGCACAGGCACTGGCGGAAGGTTTGAGTGAACTGGATGAACAAGTAACTACACTCATGGGCAGCTTAAGCGCAGCAGGCAGTGATGATACGACTGCGCAGGCAGTTACACAGATTCAGAAAGATCTTGGAATATTACAGCAGGAGCTTGGAAGCGTCACAACACTGGCGGAGTATGTAAATACAATCAGTGAGAATGTAACCACTGCCAAGAGCGAACTGGATAAAATCAACGTTACAGATTTGGAGACAGAAGCGTCGAATCAGGCGAAAGGAAAAGCAAAAAATGCAGTGAAGACAGCAATTTCCGAAACGGAAGCATCTACAAAGAAGAATGTCATGGATCATTTAAAGAAAACAGAAAGTTATAAATCGCTGACACCGGAACAACAAGAAGAATTGGAAAATGCAGTAAATGCAGCCAGCGGTACATCAAGTTCAGCTGAGAAAGAATGTGACAGCATGAATATTTCCCTTACGAATGCGTCTGGCGCTAAGACAGCGATAGACCAGGCGGTAAATGCGCTGGCAGAAGTAAAGGCCATGCAGGTGGATACGACTACAGCCCAGAAGGCTCTTGCGGATTTAGTGACTCAGTTTACGGCTTTATCTAACAGCCTTTCTGAAATGCCGGATATGGCCGAAATCGGCGGCAAACTCCAGTCAGCCATCAGCCAGCTTGCCCAGGGGGCGGCTACACTCAGCACCGGAACAAGCCAGTTAAGCTCCGTTGGTACACAGCTTAACACGGGCGCAGGAACACTCGCCCAGGGCGCCAGCCTTCTGGAAACCGGAATGAAGACATTCGACGAAGAAGGAATTGAAAAACTGGGAGACCTTGCAGGAGATGACCTTGCAAATGTTCTGAATCATTTCAAGGCAGTAAAAGAGGCAGAAAAGACATACACCAACTATGGCGGGATCAGAGAAGGCGCAAGCGGAAGCGTCAAGTTCATCGTAGAAACAGCAGAAATTAAATAACGGATGGGAGATGTTCTTCCAACATTGATTCAATTGAGGGGCGTGTGAAAAAAACGAGAGTTTTTTCATGCGTCCTTTCTTTTTTGGGGGACTATTCTTTTTTTACAGCCCCTCGATTTTTAGAAATGATTTTTAAAAATTGTGTCAGAAAAAACAATCATCAGGAAAATATACCATGACTTTTCCATGATTTCCAAGCGAGAAAAGTGGATATATTTTGCCGATAATGCTATGATAATTCAGTTACAATGATTAAAATTGGAGGATTGATTGTGAGTAAAGGAAGTGAATTTCTGCCGGAGGTACTTGGTCTGATAGAAAAACGTCTGGGAGAGATTGATGAAAATATACAGGCGGTACGCCAGGACATTAACAGTATGAATGAATATTACTGGGATAATTATACAGAAATGGACCAGTATGGATATGAGGATTACGACAACCAGCAGGCGCTGAAAATGCAGGTGAATGCCAATCAGGAGAACTGGAAAATGCGCCGGCGTCTGAAACGTATGCTGGATGCACCATTTTTCGGAAGTGTAGAATTCGTCTATGACGGAGAAGACGAGCCGGAAGATTTTTACATCGGAATCGGAAATTTTGCAAGAGAGCGTGGCGCATTGCCGCTCATTTACGACTGGAGAGCCCCGGTCAGCAGTCTGTTCTATGACTACGACAAAGGCGAGGCGTCCTACGAAGCGCCGGGTGGGCGCATGGACGGAGAGATTCTGTCCAAATGGCAGTACAAAATCCGTGGCGGCAAGATGATTTATGAATTTGAGAGTGATGTGAAGATTGACGATGACATTTTAAAGCAGGAACTTGGCGCCAACAGCGACACGAAACTGAAAAATATTGTGCGTACAATCCAGAAGGAACAAAATGCAATTATCCGCAACACGAAGGACAAGATTCTGGCTATTCAAGGAGTGGCAGGCAGTGGCAAGACGTCCGTTGCGCTACATCGGATTGCCTATCTTTTGTATCATGACAGAGAGCATCTGAATTCATCAAATATCCTGATTCTCTCGCCAGGCGGCGTGTTTGCCGACTACATTTCCCATATTCTTCCTGAACTTGGCGAGGAAAATATACAGGAAATGAGTTTTGATCTGTTTGCATATCATGAACTCAGGAGAAATACTGCAACGCAGGGAAATGTGATATATGGAAATGCTGGCAATCAGGAAAATGCGATATATAGAAATGCTGTGAATCAGGAAAATGCGATATATAGAAATAAAAATAGAGATCAAGGCGGAAATCAAGGAAAAAATCCAAGTAGAAATTCAAAAAGTAGTTCAGCCGGGACTGGTTGGAATAGCAAAATGATAGCCGCCGACTGTGAAGACAAGTATCATCAAATCGAGCGTGAAATCGCAGGAATGGATGATGCGGATCAAAAACGTTACGAATGGAAGCAGTCCGTGGAATACGTTCAGGCAATCGAAGGCTTCCTAATCGAGCTGGAAGACCGACTGGTAGATTTTGAAGATGTAGAATTCAAGGGCATTCGCAAAAGTGCCAGCGAAATCATGGAATTTTTTTATGAAAAATATACCGGTACACCACTTTTAGATAGAATGGGCGCGGTCATGGATTATTTTATCGACGAAGTCGAAACCTTACGCGGACGCAGCCTAAACGACGAAGAACAAGAAATCATTTGCAGAAAATTCATGAATATGTACGTAACCAGAGACATTTGTCAAATATACAACTGGTTCCTGGAAGACTACGGATTCCCGGCACTTCCGGACATGCCGCCAGAGCGCCGAGTACTGGAATACGAAGACGTTTACCCGATTCTCTATCTAAAATACAGCCTGACGGCAGCCGGCCAACGCAAGAACATCCGCCATCTCGTCATTGATGAGATGCAGGATTACTCCTATTTACAGTACGTACTTCTCGCGAAAATGTTTTCATGCAACATGACAATACTCGGCGACAAAGCACAGACCATTGCCGGAAAACAACAAGACGTTCTCACATTTTTACCAAAAATATTTGGAAAAAAGGTCAAACGTATCGTCATGAACAAAAGCTACCGCAACACAAGCGAAATCGCAGAATACGCCAAATCCGTCGGCGGATCCAAAGACATCCAGTATGTAGCAAGACACGGAAAAGCAGTCGAAAGACATGCCATAAAAACACTGGAAAAAACATGTAAAGAAATCAGCGAAAAATTGAAATTAAGAGAAGAAGAATACGAAACAGCAGCAATCCTCACCATGACAGAAAAAGAAGCAGAACATATTCAAGAAATCATGCACAAACTAGGCGCAGAAGCATATTACATCAACCGCGACAGCGCACAATTCAAAAAAGGCCTGACAGTAACCACCTACTATCTGGCAAAAGGCTTAGAATTCGACCAGGTATTTGTTGTAGGCGGCGACCGTAACAACAAAATGTACCAAGGATATCAATACATCTGCGCAACAAGAGCATTACACGAATTGTATGTGTATGATGCATAATTTTAATTGGGGACGGGGTTTTTTCAAAAAAACCCCGTCCCCAATTAAAATTTAACCTGTCCCTTTTTGAATTGTCTTAATTGTCTACTGTGGACAGATTTCTACCCAGTAGCCGTCAGGATCATTGATGAAATAAATTCCCATGTCCGGGTTTTCGAAACACACGCAATCCATTTCTTTGTGAAGTGCCAGGGCAGCGTCCATGTCATCGACATGGAATGCCAGATGAGATTCGTTATCTCCGAGATCATACGGGCGGTCCATGTCGCGAAGCCATGTCAGCTCCAGTGAATGTGGTGTTGTGCCGTCTCCGAGATAGACGAGTTTGAAGCTTCCGTCCGGTGCATGGAATTCTTTTGTAACTTCAAGTCCGAGAGCTTTTTTGTAAAACTCTACAGATTTGTCCAGATCCAGGACGTTGATGTTATTGTGAAAAAATGTAAATTTCATAGTGATGTCCTCCTGTGAAAATATAATTTGAATCGGTATTGTCTATAATATATCACTTACACAACACCTATGGCAAGGAAATGAAAGATATGCTATACTTAAATCTTGGTAGAGCGTTACTGTTTGCTGAAATATTGTAGATGGTAACATTGGTAGCCCTCGTATAAAATTTTGCTTTGCAAAAGGAGGACATGATGATGGAAAAAATCATAGAGTCAAATAAAGAACAAGATACTTATGACCTGGGATATGAACTGGGGCAGCATGCGAAGCCGGGGCAAGTGTTCACGCTTGTCGGTGATCTGGGCGTAGGAAAGACCGTATTTACAAAAGGACTGGCCGCCGGACTTGGCATTACAGAGCCGGTCAGCAGCCCGACATTTACAATTGTGCAGGTGTATGATGAAGGGCGCCTGCCGTTCTATCATTTTGATGTTTACCGGATCGGTGATGTGGAAGAGATGGACGAGATCGGTTATGAGGATTATGTCTACGGCGAAGGGGTCAGCCTGATCGAGTGGGCGAATCTGATCGAGGAAATATTGCCGGAACACTTTACCGAGATTAAGATAGAAAAGAATTTGGAAAAAGGATTTGATTATCGGAGGATAAGTATATGCGAATTTTAGCACTGGACAGCTCCGGCCTTGTAGCCAGCGTAGCTGTTGTTGAAAAGATAGAAGAAGAGGAACAGGTGATTGCGGAATATACAGTGAACTATAAGAAGACACACTCACAGACGCTGCTCCCGATGCTGGACACAGTATCCGACATGATCGAGCTTGACCTGAAAACAATCGACGCCATCGCAGTTGCCGGTGGACCGGGTTCATTTACCGGGCTTCGCATCGGCTCCGCCACAGCGAAAGGTCTGGGACTTGCCATGAACAAGCCGTTGATCCATATCCCGACACTGGAAGGACTGGCGTACAATCTGTGCGGAACAGATGCCATCGTGTGCCCAATCATGGATGCGCGCCGCGGACAGGTCTATACCGGAATTTACGAGTTTTGTGGAAATGAATTGGTTGTCCTGGAAGATCAGATGGCGATCAGCATCGAAGAATTAGGCGACCATTTGAAAAAATATGACAAACGCATCATTTTCCTGGGAGATGGTGTGCCGGTATTTCGTGCGAGATTGACAGACGAGATTCTGGCAGAAGAAATAAAAGCAGGCAGAGACATTCAGTTTGCACCGGCCAACATGAACCGTCAAAGAGCAGCATCAGTAGGAACATTAGGACTTCGTTACTATGCTGCCGGAAAGACAGAGACTGCCATGGAACACGAGCCGGATTATCTGCGCCTGTCACAGGCAGAACGCGAACGCAAGGAGCGCGAAGCGAAATCTATACAGTAAAAATGTATCAAAAACCCGCGGGGCGTAAGCATAAGCAGATATGTTGAAAACCCGTGCAGCTATAATATAGAAAAAGCAACATGAGAGGTATTGAAGAAATGATTCAGTTTCAGTGTGATTATGAAGAGGGCGCATGCCCACAGATTCTGAAACGTCTGGTGGAGACGAATCTGGAGCAGACGGTTGGATATAGTGAAGATGAATATTGCAAGCAGGCAAGAGAAAAGATCAAAAAAGCCTGTGATGCACCAGAGGCGGATGTACATTTCCTGGTAGGAGGGACCCAGACGAACTATGTAGTGATCCGCTCGATCCTCCGTCCGTATCAAGGCGTAATTTCAGCGGTGACCGGTCATATCAACGTGCATGAAACAGGCGCGGTCGAAGCAACTGGACACAAAGTCCTGGCACTTCCAAGCGAAGACGGAAAAATCACAGCATCACAGGTGCGCGCATATTACGATGCACACTGGAATGACGCAGATCATGAGCACATCGTACAGCCGGGCATGGTCTACATTTCCCATCCGACGGAAAATGGAACAATTTACAGCAAGTCTGAATTACAGGAACTTTACGCAACCTGTAAAGAACTTGGTCTGCCATTATTCATGGACGGAGCAAGAATGGGATATGGATTAATGTCTGAAAAATCAGACATGACACTGGCAGATATTGCAGCAAATACAGATGTATTTTATATTGGGGGAACGAAGGTAGGAGCACTTTTCGGCGAGGCAGTCGTAATCACAAAATCCGCTCTTAAGAAAGATTTTCGTTACTGCATGAAGCAGAGTGGAGCAATGCTGGCCAAAGGACGCCTTCTGGGAATCCAGTTTGATACATTATTTACAGACGATTTATATTTCAAAATTGCAGCTCACGCAGACAAATTAGCTATGAAGTTAAAAAATGCATTTCTTGAAAAAGGATATAAAATGTATTTTGATTCTTACACGAACCAGCAGTATCCGATCTTGTCAAAGAAAGACCGCGAAAAATTAGCACAGAAATATCAGTTTAGTTTTTGGGAACAGATAGATGAAGACTATGCGGCAGTGCGCTTCTGCACAAGTTGGGCAACAAGTGAAGAAGCAATAGACGAGCTGATCCAGGATATTTAAGAAGCTATAATAAGATGGAGCCTAGAAGCAATATAGAAAAACCAAAAGACAGAAAAGTCAAAAGACAGAAGACATGGAAATAATAGAAATAAAAAAAGACCAACAGCAATATATTTCTGAGATTGCAGCGCTGGAATCCGATATCTTTCCGGATCCATGGAGTGAAAAAAGTATCATGGATACGCTTGAAAATCCTCAGGCACGGATTTGGGCTATTATAAGCAGACAAGCGCCGTCATGCTCCTGCGCTTCAAGGGCGCCGGAGCATGCAGGCAAGCCACAACTCCTTGGCTATGTGATTTTTTATTATGTGTTAGATGAGGGAGAAATCGCCAGAATTGCGACATCGCCGCAACATCGCCGGCAGGGGGTGGCTGTAAGACTTCTTGAAAAAATGCGTGCATTTAGTTACGAGCAGAATATTACAAGATGGCTGCTGGATGTTCGTATTTCCAATGAAACAGCAATACATTTTTACAAGGCAGCAGGATTTGCCAAAGACGGTGTGCGAAAGAATTTCTATGCAAACCCGCCGGAAGATGCTATACTTATGAGTTGTGAAGTCGGAACTTCAGGCAGCGACCGAGCTTGAAGCCTGTCCAAAAGCCAGGCAGCGACCGAGCCTGAAGCCTGTCCAAAAGCCAGGCGGCGACCGAGCTTGAAGCCTGTCCAAAAGCCAGGCGCGGCTGCATGAAAAATGAAGTTGGAAATGAACTGGCAGATGCTCCAACACTTCCCACTGGGAAATGCGCATCTGACCAGATATAATATAGGCGTAATGAATCAATCCGGTGCCCGGGTGTCAGATACCACACATTTTCCACACAGGCACACCAGACTTCAAGGAGGAATTGTATGCGCCAGTATCATACAACTGTAAAAGAAACAAAAGAAATCGACAAGATCATCTGCAACCGCTGTGGCAGAAGTATTCCGGTAATCCAAGGGGTTCCCCGCGAGGACGTACTGGAAGTATCCAAGCGCTGGGGCTATTTCTCGGAAAAAGACAACCGGCTGGACGAATTTGACCTCTGCGAGCAGTGCTACGATGAAATTATAAGCGAATTTAAAATAAAAATCTGATTCAGAGTCTGCACGAATATCCGGACGCTGAAGAAAATCAAAAACAAGCGGACCGGCAGGAGATTTGCCTGACGGCTCTGGATAAGAGGTAAAAAAATATGTTAGACGTATGTTTGTTGGGAACGGGCGGCATGATGCCCCTCCCGTACCGCTGGCTCACCTCGCTTCTGGTGAGATATAACGGCAGCAGTCTTCTAATTGATTGCGGAGAAGGTACGCAGATTGCAATAAAAGAAAAAGGCTGGAGTTTCAAACCCATCGATGTGATTTGCTTCACACATTACCACGGCGACCACATCAGCGGACTCCCGGGCCTGCTCCTGACTATGGGAAATGCGGACCGCACGGAACCGTTGACTCTGATTGGACCGAAAGGACTGGAGCGGGTAGTCAACTCACTTCGCGTTATTGCGCCGGAACTGCCATTTCAGATAAAATACATCGAAATCACACAGCCGGAGCAGATATTTGAGATGAATGGCTATCGCCTGAAAGCATTTCGCGTAAATCATAACGTCACTTGCTATGGCTACACGATGGAAATCGACCGCGCCGGGAAGTTCGACGTGGATCGTGCAAATGAAGCGGCAATTCCGCAGAAGTTCTGGGGCAGTCTGCAAAAAGGTGAAAATGTCCAGGACGGAGACAATTTATACACACCGGACATGGTTCTTGGACCTGCGCGAAAAGGAATTAAACTGACATACTGTACAGACACGAGACCGACGGACTCTATCCGCAACAACGCGAAAGGTTCCGATCTATTTATCTGTGAAGGAATGTACGGTGAGAAGGATAAGCTGAAAAAAGCAAAAGAATACAAGCATATGACATTTTACGAGGCAGCGCAGCTTGCAAAAGAAGCAGAAGTCGCAGAAATGTGGCTGACGCATTATAGTCCGTCGCTGACGCACCCGGAAGAATATATGGACGAGGTGAAGAAAATCTTCCCGAATTCCATAGCAGCAAAAGATAAACGAACGGTAGAACTGACATTTTCAGATTAATGAAAATGAATTCAGAAGATTGAAGGGATAGAATATGAAGGAAGATGTATTGATTCTTGCAATTGAAAGCTCCTGTGATGAGACGGCAGCAGCAGTCGTAAAGAACGGAAGAGAAGTTCTTTCAAATGTAATCTCTTCCCAAATCGCACTGCATACTCTCTACGGAGGTGTTGTGCCGGAGATTGCATCAAGAAAGCATATAGAGAAGATAAATCAGGTCGTACAGGCGGCTCTTGATGAGGCAAATGTTACATTAGACGATATTACTGCCATCGGAGTTACTTACGGACCGGGGCTTGTAGGCGCACTTCTGGTCGGTGTAGCAGAGGCAAAAGCCATCGCATATGCAGCAAAGAAACCATTAGTCGGAGTGCATCATATTGAAGGTCACATTGCAGCAAATTTCATTGAGCACAAAGATCTGGAACCGCCATTTTTCTCACTGGTCGTTTCAGGAGGACACACACATCTTGTGCGAGTCAAAGATTATGGCAAATTTGACATTATCGGACGCACAAGAGACGATGCGGCAGGAGAAGCATTTGATAAAGTCGCACGCGCAATCGGACTTGGGTACCCGGGCGGACCAAAGATTGATAAAGTATCCAAAGAAGGAAACCCAGAAGCCATTGCATTTCCACGCGCACACGTTGAAGATGCACCATATGACTTTAGCTTCAGTGGTCTGAAATCCGCAGTTCTGAACTATATCAACGGCTGCCAGATGAAAGGAATCGAATACAACCAGGCAGATATTGCGGCATCGTTCCAGAAAGCCGTGACAGATGTTCTTGTGGCAAATGCGATGCATGCAGTGGAAGAATTTCATGTGGACAAGCTGGCGATTGCCGGTGGTGTTGCATCCAACAGCGCACTTCGCGCAGCCATGAAAGAGGCGTGCGAAAAGAGAGGGGTAGAATTCTATTATCCGTCTCCGATTTTCTGTACCGACAATGCAGCAATGATTGGCGTGGCAGCTTACTATGAGTATATCAACGGCACAAGAAGCGGATGGGATCTCAATGCAGTGCCGAATCTGAAACTGGGCGAACGGTAGAAGAACCTTAAGGCAATACGTAAAAGCAGATACAGAAATTAAGAATAAGAACGTCAATATAAACGAGGAAAATGAGGGAAATATATGGATAAGAAGAAATGTACGGCAATCGTATTATCTGCCGGTCAGGGGAAACGTATGGGAACCGCTATACAAAAACAGTATATTGAATTATCCGGAAAACCAATCATTTTTTATACTTTGGATGCATTTCAAAAATCCGCGATCATTGATGATATTGTACTTGTAGTAGGTGAAGGGCAGGAAAACTGGGTCCGTGACGAGATCATAGAAAAGTATCAGCTTACAAAAGTACGCTCGATCATCCCAGGTGGAAAAGAACGTTATGATTCCGTATGGGCAGGACTACGCGGACTTCATGCTCTCAAAGAACAGCCGGAATACGTATTCATTCATGATGGCGCCAGAATGTTCGTAGACGAGCAGATTCTTACGCGTGGATATGAAAATGTAGAAAAATTCGGTGCCTGTGTAGCCGGAATGCCGAGCAAAGATACGGTCAAACTGGTGGATGAAGATCAGTTTGCAGTGAATACACCGCCAAGAAAATTAATCTGGGCGGTACAGACTCCACAGATTTTTAAGGCAGATCTCATAGAAAATGCTTATGCAAAGCTGATGGAAGAGGTGCCGGATAATATCACTGACGACGCTATGGTAGTGGAACAGATGATGAAAGTACCGGTTAAATTATATGAAGGCTCTTACGAAAATATCAAGATCACAACACCGGAAGATCTGGAAATCGCAAAAGTATTTCTTGCGAAACGCAAAGAAAAATATCATAAATAGTTTATGTTGGTTCATAAAAAGGTTCACAAAAAAGAAAAAATATCAAAAATTATTCTTGACAGTGCAATGGGTATATGATATGATAACTATCGTCGCTGGCAGAGCGATATCAATTGCATAGATGGAGAGGTATCGAAGTGGTCATAACGAGGCGGTCTTGAAAACCGTTTGTCCGCAAGGGCGCGTGGGTTCGAATCCCACCCTCTCCGTTTTAGGAGTTTCGCAGATGCGGAACTCCTTTTTGCATAACGGGGGACGGAAAAAATGACACAAAAAATAAAACATTACATTTGTGAAAAAGACGGAAGAATCAAGTGGCAGTTCCGCCTGATTTTATCAGCAGCTATATTATCAATAATGCTTGCTGAAAGCCGATTTTTATATTATCATAGTCCTAAAGATACAAAATGGTTGATATGTATTATTTACGCTCTGACTGGTTATTATTGTCCGGGGTGTGGAGCAGGCCGCGCGTGCTATTGCATTTTGCACGGTCAGATTTATCAGGCATTTCGCTATAACCCGTTGCTTGTACTTTTGTTGCCGTGGATAGGCGCATACCTGGCATTATGCGCGTGCCAGTGGCTATTTACAGGCAGAGAAAGCATAAGCCGCCGGATACCGATGTGGATACTATGGACAATATTGGCAGTTATACTGATATACGGAGTTTTGAGAAATGTAAATGCATATCCATTTGTGTTACTATCCCCGACAAGGGTCAGATAAAAGGAGGAATGAGTATGAAGTGTAAATTTTGCGGAAATGATTTGCCGGAAGAATCAAAGTTCTGTCCGTCATGTGGCGCATCGGTAGAGTCGGAGGAGAAGCAGGAACAGTCAGAACAATTAGCAGAAGCGAAGCAGCAGGAAAACCAGAATCCTTATGAATATGGCGTGCCAGGAACAGATAATGGAAGCGGAGCACAGAATGAGAATCCATATCAGTATGGAAGTGCAGAACAGGATAACGAGAACCCATACCAGTATGGAAGTACAGGACAGAACACGTCTGCAGATTATAATGCTAATAATGGGACTTATGGTCAGCCGCAGAAGCCGATCAATGGAACAACCTATTTAATATTCGCTATCATTTCAACGTTACTGTGCTGTCTGCCACTGGGCATTGTGGCAATTGTATATGCCTGCAAAATCAATTCTCTACAGAGAAGTGGAGATTATGCCGGAGCGCAGAATGCAGCAAAGAAAGCGAAGATGTTTACGATTATCGGAACAGTAGCTGCGCTTGTAGTATCTATCTTTTATATTATATTTGCAATTGTGATCGGAATTGGAAGCAGCGATTTCGACGATGATCCGGTATCTAATGTTGTGGAAAATGTAATCGAAGATAAGGACGATTCTAAAAAAGCAGATGACAGTGATAAGTCAGATAAAGCAGCAAAGAGTACAGAACCGGCAGTAGCCAGCGGTGAACTTGGCACAAGCTGGGACAGTTATACAGTACAGATCAATGATAAAGTCCTGACATTTCCATGCACAAAAGCCGATATTGAGGCAGCAGGTCTGAGTATGGATACGGATTATACAGCGGAAAATTATATGGTGAATGCTAACGAATATGAGTTGGTTTATTTCGAGGATGCCAATGATAATGAGATTATGGCATATGCAATCAACAATACAGATACAGCGATGGAAGTAAAAGACTGCCTGATCGGTGGCGTTTCTGTAGATGACTATGATCTGGAAAATGGCGGACTCACTGTGATATTCCCAGGCGGGCTTCAGATGGGCGCTTCAAAAGATGCAGTAACTGGAGCTTATGGAGAAGCAGATGACACATATGACGGAGACAGTCTGTCTATGTATAGCTGGTATTCAGGTGACAGTTACTACAAGAGCTGCGAGATTGACTTTGACGCAGAGTCTGGACTTGTATGCACAATGACTATGCAAAACTTTGGTCAATAAGAGCTATAAACTAAAAAGTAAAGTATAAAATAATAATAAATGTCTGGTATGTGAGGGTGAGAGATTCTTTACATGTCAGACATTTTTTGCTTTCTTAAGAAAGAACTTGTCAGGAGGCATATTCATTGTTCAGCGGAGTGCATACAAAAAGTTACAAAAAAATTAAAAAAAGGACTAGACAAATGTGACGAGATATTGTATAGTAATCAACGGACTGATTTGAAAGTAAATTTTAAAGAAATTGAAAGTAAATTTTTAAATCGAATTTAAAAATGAATTTTTGAGAAGTCAATTTGGAGAAATACCCAAGCTGGCCGAAGGGGCTCCCCTGGAAAGGGAGTAGGTCGTTAATAGCGGCGCGAGGGTTCAAATCCCTCTTTCTCCGTTAATCCGATATCTTAACACAAGATAGAAGATAAAAATAGAATAAAAAAGTTGTTGACAAATGTCGATGAACGTGATATTCTAATAAAGCTAATTTGCAAGACAGAGATGTCTAATGTAAAGAAAGCGAAAAATAAATTTAAAAAAGTTGTTGACAAGCGGTTGCGAATATGATAATATAAATAAGCTGTCGCTGAGACGACGACAAAGAAAAAGAACCTTGATAATTAAATAATAGACAACAACCCTGAAGATTCTT